>ENA-OWOC01000004-OWOC01000004.1-gut-metagenome-genome-assembly--contig:-NODE-4-length-267058-cov-18.162978_pt1 | contig 267058 bp, 229 predicted proteins | sample MGYA00248245_ERZ651791 | MGnify/ENA primary metagenome ERZ651791 (study PRJEB26908, sample SAMEA4031703) | gut metagenome | biome: gut; feature: normal infant; material: stool | place: China | collected...
ACGAGGTAGATAGGTTAGAGGTGGAAGTGCAGTAATGTACGGAGCTGACTAATACTAATCGGTCGAGGGCTTATCCAGAAGGTTAAGGGAAAAAGGTTTGTGAAACAATCGGAATTCAATATGTGGTTTTGAGGGTACGTAAAAAGTTATAATTGTGCTTGAAATTTTGGCAAAGTTATTGTATAATGATTTGGTCAGCGCAAAGTGCAATAAGCGTATCATTTTATTCCTCGATAGCTCAGTCGGTAGAGCACGCGGCTGTTAACCGCGCTGTCGTAGGTTCAAGTCCTACTCGGGGAGTTTTAGTGGAAGTCCATGGCGACCACTACCTTATTCAGGCCCCATGGTCAAGCGGTTAAGACATCGCCCTTTCACGGCGGTAACACGAGTTCGAATCTCGTTGGGGTCATTTGACCAGTTTATGATACGCCGATGTGGCTCAATTGGCAGAGCAGCTGATTTGTAATCAGCAGGTTATCGGTTCGAGTCCGATCATCGGCTTTTACTGTAAAACAGTAAACAATGTTAGAGATTATATAGTTCGGACCTTTAGCTCAGTTGGTTAGAGCAACCGGCTCATAACCGGTCGGTCCTGGGTTCGAGTCCCCGAAGGTCCACTCTTCCTAACTAAAGCAGAATGAGAACTATATTATCTAAATAATGGCCCGGTGGCTCAGCTGGTTAGAGCGCCGCCCTGTCACGGCGGAGGTCGACGGTTCGAACCCGTTCCGGGTCGTTTTTCTTTCATATATACGCTGAAAGAGATACCTATTGGGGTCTTAGCTCAGCTGGGAGAGCATCTGCCTTACAAGCAGAGGGTCACAGGTTCGAGCCCTGTAGGCCCCATTTGTTTTATATCTGCATATAGCTGTGTCATGTAACAATCTGCGGGTGTGGTGGAATAGGCAGACACAAGGGACTTAAAATCCCTCGGTAGCGATACCGTGCCGGTTCAAGTCCGGCCACCCGCATTTTTTTATATTTGCGGCTGTGGTGGAATTGGCAGACACGATGGGTTTAGGTCCCATTGGGAAACCGTGCAGGTTCGAGTCCTGTTAGCCGCATACGTAAGAGTCCTGTGTTTGCAGGGCTTTTTTTATTTCTAAAAAGACACTATATAGGAGCGCAGCAAACAGACCCGATGGTCACCGGGCCTGGCCTCCCTTCTCTTTTTATGATTTTGTAAAATTATGCCCTTAGAATAAGCAGACGGATACCCTAAATATATTTTACAGAATCAGTCGTAATAGTGTTCTACAACATAGTGAGAGAGCGCATCAATGAAGGCGCCGTTTCGAGGCTTCTGTTCCAACTCAAAGCCGAAGACCTGATTCAGAAGAGTACGGTCTCCATGCAGCCATATGGTGCTGATGATGGTGCGGATATTGCGTTCCACACAGCCAATGGATGTATGATATTCCGCGGATATTTCCACGTAAAGCCCTTTGGAAATGTAGATAAGCAGTTCCGGATTGGCAATAGCGCGGATGACACCATAAACTGTGTAGCGGAACCCCACGTAGGAGTTGTTGACGCCGAGGCGCCGGAGCAGGTTGCAGGTTTCTCTTTCGTATTTCATGATGATTCCTCCAGATATCGTTTGACTCCTGTAAAGTTAAACCGGGTATGGGGGTTTTATCAAGTTAGACAGGACGACAAAAAACGATAAATTATGTCGCTAAATGTCGAATGATTAGCCGGGGAAATTCGCAGGTTAAATAGTGGGGGATAAAGGGCGGTATGATATAACTGAGTATAGCAAAAGTAAGGGTTTAAATCCATCTCTTATGACAGCTGCGCTCCCTGCATATGACAGCATACGCAGGTGCTGTGTCCATTGTGGAATTTTTAAAAATTCTGCTTGTGGGATGACGTAGAAACTGCTTAGTTTCAGAAGGGGTATCTACGGAATAGGGCACGTACGCAATTCAAAGGATAAAACCGGCTCTGCACTTAGGGAAATGGACTGCAGAGCCGGTTTTATAGTATGATTATTTAATTTGGAGAAAATTTATCCCAGGATTCGTATGGTCATGATATAGCTGCAGCTGTCCCCTGGACAGAGACGCTGTATGTGGTGCCTATGGGAGAGCTGGTCGTCCTCATTCTCATAGATGCCGGAGCCGTTCCAGGGCTCTACGCAGAGGTATGGGGCCGGCTCCGGATATAAGGTCCAGAAAGCAACGGTTTCAAAGCCGGGAAACCCCACCTCCACGCCGTGGCCGGTGGCAGGATTGAGGATGGATACCGCCCGGGAATTCAGCTTGTCAAAGAATACGGCATCATTTTTAAACATTTCGCGCTTCAGCGAAAGGGTACGGCCCCTCAGCCTGGTTCCCGGTTTGGAGGGAGAAAAGTGCAGCTGCTCCAAATCGTAAGGGATGCTGACGGTGTTTTCTTCCTTTTCAAATACCAGCTGGTAATCCTCAAAGGCAAAGCCTTCCTCCATGGGACAGTTAAATCCCGGGTGTGCGCCGATGGCATACCACATGTCGCGCTGGTCTCTGTTTTCCACCTGATATTCCATAAACAGAATGCCGTCCTTCAGCTCATATGCCAGGGAGAGGCAAAAGGCGTAAGGGTATGCCCTGTGTGTGTCCGGTGTGTCATCCATGGAAAATACGGCCTTTGCTGGGGACTTCTGTGACACATCAAAGTCCCTTTCACGGCAGAATCCGTGCTTTTCAATGGCGTATATGCGGTCCTCCAGTATAGTCCTGTCGTTCCGGCAGTTGCCTACTACGGGAAACAGGAGAGGGGAGCATTTTTTCCAGTATTTCGCGTCACGCTGCCAGATGTATTCACAGCCGGAAGCATCCTTCAGGGAAATGAGCTGGGCGCCCGTGGAGTCAATGACAGCAGTTGTTTTGGAATCCGTAAGTGTAATAAGCATGGTTTAGTCCTCTTTTCTTGGCATTGTATGTTCATGTTCCGGGCCCTGCGTCTTTTCGGCGTAGGGGGCACAGCTTTCCCTGTTTGCCAGATAGAAGGGAAGGTTCATCTTGATAGGAAGCTTGTGGCCTTCCTCAATCCGGTCAATGAGGATTTTTGCTGTCATCTGTCCCATCTCTTCCACGGGTATGTGGATTGTGGTGAGCATGGGGGACAGATACTGGGCTGTGTCTATGTCGTCGATGCTGATGACGGAGAGGTCGTCCGGAATCACCAGACCGGCTTCCTTGATGGCCCTCATGGCGCCTATGGCTGTGTTGTCATTGCAGCAGAATACGGCGGACACGTCGGTTTTGCGGGACAGAAGCTCCTTGGCCCCCTTGTATCCTCCCTCGGAGGACAGGGGAACGTTGACGATGTAGGACTTGGCCGGCCTCAGATTATGGGCGCTAAGGGCAGCGCAGTAGCCTGTGTACCTATCCTCAAACTGTGTTTCCCCTATGAAGCCGATTCTCGTATGGCCCAGTCCAAGGAGGGTATTCATGGCGGCCAGGCTGGCCTGGTACCCGTCGCAGATCACCTGGTCGTACTTGGCTTCCAACAGGTTGAGCCCTGTATAGGCCACGCAGTTAAAGTATTTCTTTAAAAAGCTCAGGGTCTGTTTATCGCACCGGCCAAGAACCACCACGCCGTCCACATGGTTATCCGTTATGAGGCGGAACGTATTGGGGTGGTGAATGTCAATGCCGGTAAAGGAGTACTTTAACACGTAGTTGTGTTTGAAGGCTTCCTTTTCGATGCTGCGGGCCAGTGTGGAGAAAAACAGGTCTGAGTTGGAATCTTCGGCCCTGGCGTAAAGGCAGGCAATGGAGCGGGTGGGGGAGTCAGCAGCTTTAGCTGCGCCTGTCTTCAGACTGCGGGCCGTGGCGTTGGGGGTATAACCGGTGCGGCGCACAATCTCCCAGATGCGGTCCTGGACTTCCTTGCTGGCAACATTGGTGCTGTTTTTGTTTATGACCCGGGAAACGGTGGAGATGGATACCCCTGCTTCCCGGGCGATTTCTTTTAAAGTCATGTCTACCCTCCTCTTACGGGGCATTGAAGGCAAATGTTTCAATCTATTTGCCTTTAGTATACAAAAAATGGACATGGAATACTATAAAATAATACACAAACGTTTGCGTAAAAAAATGCCCGGGAAAAACCAGGGAAAGAAGGGCAGAATCATGGAATATCAATGTTTTTTCAAAGGGTTTTGGTACGCAAACGTTTGGTTTGAATTGCCTTGCCTTGAAATGGTCATATTGCTATAATGACTTTGCAAGTTGGGTAATAAATAGTCAAAAATAAATAGTGTACCGCAAATACATGCTGCTTGATTGATGTAAATGTTAACTATTTAACTAAAATAATGATAAAAATATGCAACTTTTATAAAGGATAAAGGCGGCTGTTTATTACGCAAAAACATGTAGCAAAAATAAGAGAACCATTTGGGGACAGGAGGTCAAACGTTATGAGAAAATCATTAGTAAAGACATTGGCAGTCACAATGGCAGCAGTCATGTGTGCCGGGATGGTATCAGGCTGCGGAGCTGGTTCCGAATCCAAGAAAGCGGATACACGGGCTGAGGCATCGGGAACAGGTGACAGCAAAACAGCGGACAAGAGTTACGAGCTTACGGTCTCAGGCATTGGGGGCAGCCTTAATTATCTTCCTATCTACATTGCGGAGCAGGAAGGCTGGTTTAAGGAAAAAGGACTGGATATTGAGGAGGTGCTGTTCACCAACGGCCCGGTACAGATGGAATCTCTTTCATCTGACGGCTGGGATATCGGCTGCACCGGCGTGGGCGGCGTGTTTGCCGGCGTTCTGGGATACGATGCGCTGGTCCTTGGATCCAGTAATACGGACGACGGAACACAGTATGTATTTGCCAGAAATGATTCAGATATCGTGAAGGCCGGCAAGGGACATAACAGTCTGAGCGATGAGATCTACGGGGATGCGGACAGCTGGAAAGGAAAATCCATCCTGTGCAACACGGGCAGCGTTACCCAGTATGTGCTGATTAAGGTACTGGAAGGCTTTGGGCTTACGGTTGACGATGTGAACTTTATCGCCATGGACCCGGCTACGGCTTACAGTGCATTCCTGGCAGGCGAAGGCGACGTGTGTGTGCTGACAGGAGCAGGGGGAACCTTCAAGATGCTGGCTGAATCCGATAAGTATATACCTGTGGCCAGCGGTCCCATGGCGGATTCCGGTCTGATGTGCAGCTTTGTGGCAAATAAGAACAGCTATGCCGATCCGGATAAGTATGAGGCCATGAAGGTGTTTATGGAAGTGTACTTTAAGACCATGGACTGGATGAAGGAGAACAAGGAAAAGGCCATTGACTACTGCGTGGACATGAACGATGAGAACGGAAGCTCCATGGACAGGGAGACAACCGCAAAATATCTGGAGGCCGATACATATTACACACTTCAGGAGGCATGCGGCATGTTAAATGACAAGGCAGAGGGTTCCGACCATTCAGTTATGGACCAGAGGCTTTTAGACGTACTTGATTTCTTCATCAGCGTGGGCAACTATAAGGAAGGCGACCAGGAGAGATTCGTGGGACATACAGATGGAAAGCTGTTAAATGAGGTTCTGACCGAAACCGCAAATTAAAAAGGAGTTGAGATACCGATATGGCAACTGGAAATGAGAAATTAGAGGCTGGCCTTTTGGCGTGGAAAAAGCAGAAATCAAAGGAAGGCCTGAATTACGCCCTGTTAAGCGCGGCAGGCATCATCACGCTTCTGGCCGTGTGGCAGCTGGTAGTAAGCCTGGGTCTTGTCAATGAAAGGATGCTTCCCGCACCCACTCAGATTTTTGAGACCCTGATGTATAAGTTTGCGAATAAGGCCCCGGACGGCAACGTCCTTTGGGTGAATATACTGGCCAGCCTCCAGGTTGCCTTATCCGGTTTCCTGGCAGCCATCATCATCGGCGTTCCCCTGGGGCTGGTCATGGGCTGGTGGACCTATGCGGACCGTTTCATCCGTCCCATCTTTGAGCTGGTGAGGCCGGTTCCCCCCATTGCCTGGATACCCCTGGTAGTGGTGTGGATGGGAATTGGGCTGAAGGCAAAGGCTCTCATTATCTTTTTTACCGCCTTTGTGCCGTGCGTCATCAATTCCTATACAGGCATAAAGCTGACCAACAAGACGTTAATCAATGTATCCAGGACCTTCGGGGCCTCCAATGCGGAGATATTCTGGAAAGTGGGGGTGCCTTCCTCCCTTCCCATGGTATTTGCCGGAATCCGTGTGGCATTGGGAAATTCCTGGTCCACCCTGGTGGCGGCAGAGATGCTGGCAGCCAGCGCGGGACTGGGATATATGATTCAGATTGGCCGTACAGTGGCCCGCCCGGATATTGTAATCGTGGGTATGGTGGTGATTGGCGCTATCGGAGCCATTCTTTCAGGATTTTTGTCCAGGGCGGAAAAATATTTCCTGCGCTGGAAGGTAAACAGGTAGGAGGGAGTAAGGAATATGGATGTAGCAAGCAAACAGCAGAAAACACTGAAAAACGTCCTGTACTACGGCCTGCCTGTACTGGCAATCCTGATGATTGCCGTGGGCTGGGTCCTGTTTTCGGGCAGTCACCCGGAGCTGATGCCCGCCCCGGCCGACGTATGGGCGCGTTTTGTGAAAACATTTACCAAACCCATTGCAAAGACCTCCCTGGCAGGACATGCATGGGCCAGCTTAAGGCGTGTACTCATGGCACTGCTTATCGCATGGGCCTTTGGTATTTCCTTCGGCATTCTCATTGGGTGGAATAAAAAATGCAAGGCATTCTTCGGCAGTATATTTGAGGTCATCCGCCCCATTCCTCCCATTGCCTGGATTCCCATTGTAATCATGTGGTTCGGCATCGGAGAATTTCCAAAGGTGCTGCTGGTGTTCATCGGAACCTTTGTGCCGTTAGTCATCAACACCTCCACGGGGATTGAGATGGTGGATAAAATCAATCTGGATGTAGGCCATGTATTTGGCGGTAATAACAGGCAGATACTGACGGATATCGTTATCCCCACAGCCCTGCCCTCCATCTTTGCCGGAATACGGACCTCGGTCAGCTCAGGCTGGACAACGGTGCTGGCGGCTGAGATGTTAGGAGCCCAGAAAGGGCTGGGAGCACTGGTGACCAGAGGCTGGCAGGGAAGCGATATGGCCCTGGTACTTGTCTCTGTCATAACCATTGCAATTATTGGCGCCCTTTTGTCACTAGGGCTTCAGAAACTTGAGAAGGTGGTGTGCCCGTGGAACAACTAAATAAGCGAATGGAAATAAATGGGATATCCAAGACGTTTTACAGCGATAAGGGATATTTTACAGCCATAAAGGATGTGAGCTTTGATGTAAACGACGGCGAATTCCTGGTAATCCTGGGACCGGGGCGCTGTGGCAAGACCGTGTTACTCAACATCATTGCAGGACTGGAGCAGCAGACCGAAGGAAAGGTTGTGTACAACGGCAGGGAGTGGAAGGGCGTAAACCCGGAAATCAGCATGGTATTCCAGAAGCTGGCCCTGATGCCCTTTAAGACGGTTATGGAAAATGTGGAGCTGGGTCTTAAATTCCGCGGCATGTCCAAGGGACAGCGCAGGGAGATTGCACAGCATTACATAGAGCTGGTGGGCCTTAAGGGATTTGAGAAATCCTATCCCACCCAGCTGTCGGGCGGCATGAAGCAGAGGGTGGGAATCGCCAGGGCGTATGCGGCGGATCCCAAGCTGTTAATCATGGACGAGCCCTTTGGACAGCTGGACGCCCAGACCCGCTATCAGATGCAAGAGGAAATCTTAAGAATCTGGGAAAAGGAAAAGCGTACCGTCATATTTGTCACCAACAATATAGAGGAAGCCTGCTATCTGGGAGACAGAATCATCCTGCTCAGCGACTGTCCGGCCACGGTAAAGGAAGTATATCCCATCAGCATACCCAGGCCAAGGGATATGGTGAGCGGGGAATTCCTGAAGCTGCGTACGGTTATTTCCGACAACACTGATTTAGCAATTTAATAGGAGGACAAAAATGCCTGAAAGAGAGGATACCCGGCCCATAAAAGTCGAGGTCAGGAATCTTACAAAGCGATTCGGCGACCTGCTGGTGCTGGACGATATGTCATTTAATATCCGTAAAGGCGAGTTCGTGTGTGTAGTAGGGCCTACAGGCTGCGGAAAGACCACATTTTTAAACTGCCTTACCAGGATTCATATGCCCAGCGAGGGCGATCTGTATATAGACGGGGTCCCTGCGGACCCGCGCAAACATAACATATCTTTTGTATTTCAGGAGCCAAGCGCCCTTCCGTGGCTGACCGTGGAGGACAACCTGGCCTATGGACTTAAGATTAAGAGAATTCCCAAGGCTGAAATCGACCGCAGGGTGAACCAGATACTGGATCTGATGGGACTTCAGGAGTTCAGGAAGGCTTATCCGGGCGAGCTGTCCGTATCAGCGGAGCAGAGAATCATCATCGGACGTTCCTTTGCCATGCAGCCCGACCTGCTGCTGATGGATGAGCCATATGGACAGATGGATGTGAAGATGCGTTTTTATCTGGAGGATGAGGTTATACGTCTGTGGAAGGAACTGGGGAGCACAGTGGTATTCATCACCCACAACATAGAGGAAGCCGTGTATCTGGCGGAGCGCGTGCTGATTCTCAGCAACAAGCCGGCGAAGATAAAGGAGGAGGTACGGATTGACCTGCCAAGACCCAGGGATATCACATCCTCCCAATTTATCGAATACCGCAACTATATAACTGACAAGATTAAATGGTGGTAGAAATATAGAATCAGGAGGATTGAAAACATGAAGGTATTATGTCTGCCGGAGCCAGGAAACCTGGTGATAAAAGATTTGCCTATGCCGGAGCTGAAAGAAGGACAGGCAATCGTAAAGATGGAAATGTGCGGTATCTGCGGTTCGGATGTGACTGCTTACAGGGGAGTGAACCCCACCATGCGCTATCCCATTAACGGGCTGGGCCATGAGGGCGTGGGCATCATCCAGGAAATCGGGGAGAATGACAAGGGGTTAAAGCCGGGAGACCGTGTGGCCCTGGAACCCTATGTACCCTGCAACAAGTGTCATATGTGCGCGGCAGGGCGTTTCAATAACTGCGCGGATCTCCATGTGTGCGGCGTACATAAGGACGGCATGATGTCCGAATATTTCCTTCATCCGGTGCAGCTTTTATATAAGCTTCCCGATGAACTGACCTTTACCCATGCAGCCCTGGTGGAGCCCTTAACCATCGGCCTTCACGGGGCCACCAGGGCCAGAGTATCAAGGGGAGAGCATTGTGTTGTGTTCGGCGCCGGTATTATTGGCCTTATGGCTGCATTTGCCTGTATTAATTACGGCGCAACCCCCATACTGGTGGATGTGCTGCAAAAGCGCCTGGATTACGCAAAGGAGCTGGGAGTACCATGCACCTTTAACTCCAAAGACGGAAATGTGGAGGAATATCTGCGGGAGGTGACAGGCGGTAAGCTGCCTGAGGCCATGATTGATTGTACGGGAGCGCCGGTGATCCTGGAGAACATGCATAATTATGTGTGCCATGGAGGACGGATTGCCCTGGTGGGATGGCCCCATGACCCGGTATTGATTAACACGGTGCGCCTGATGCAGAAGGAAATCGACGTATGCCCGTCCAGAAACTCCAACGGGAAATTCCCGGAGGCCATCAGTCTGGTAAACGAGGGCAAGGTACCCACAGACGCCATCATAACAAAAATGATTGAACTGGACCAGGTGGAGGATACCATAAAGGATATGATTCAGTCCCCGTCCGATTATCTGAAAGTCATCGTGAACATCTGAGAAGGAGAAAAGCATGCTGACAACCACTTATGAAATGCTTCAGAAGGCTTATGAAGGACATTATGCGGTTCCCGCCATCAATACCCAGGGGGGAACCTATGACATCATACGGGCCGTATGTATGGCTGCGGAGGAGCTTCGTTCCCCTGTTATATTGGCCCACTATGTGAATACCGGGGCCTATTCAGGCCATGACTGGTTTTATGAGACGGCAAAATGGATGGCCGGCAAGGTATCTGTGCCGGTTGCAATCCATCTGGATCACGGGGACAGCTTTGAGCGCTGCATGGAGATGCTGAAGCTGGGATTCACCTCTATTATGTTTGACGGTTCCGCCCTGCCTGTGGAGGAAAATGCGGCTGCCACAGAGGCAGTGGCCAGGGTGTGCAGGTCCTTTGGCGTGCCGCTGGAAGCGGAAATTGGCGAGCTGTGCCGCCTGGATGACAGGGGAAACAAGATAGGCGCATCCAATATTGCGGATCCGGATGTGGTGAGGCAGTATCTTAAGCTCTGCCATCCCGATTCACTGGCCATCGGCATCGGCAATGCCCACGGGTTTTACAACGGCCCTGTGGATATCCGGGTGGAGGTGCTGGAGGAGTGCAGGAAGTTTACAGATATACCCTTTGTTCTTCACGGCTGTACGGGTATGGATGAGGAGCTGGTGAAGCGCTCCATTGACAGCGGAGTGGCCAAAATCAATTTTGGTACCCAGGTGCGCTGCCAGTATGTGAACTATCTGAAAGAGGGGCTGGCTGAGGGGAAGGACCAGGGCCATGCCTGGAAATTATCACAGTACGCGGAACTGCGGCTGCGCGAAGATATAAAAGACATTATCCGGCTTGCAGGTTCTAAGGAAAAGGCATGACGCTGCCGGGGATGAAACGTCGGAAAAGGAAGGTAAAATATGACATTGATTCCATTGAGGCCTCTCATGGAGGCTTCTGTTAAACATGGATTTGCCCAGGGCGCTTTCAACGTCAATGCGGTGGCCCAGGCAAAGGCTGCCATCCAGGTCCATGAGATGTTCCGCTCCGCTGCCATACTGCAGGGGGCCGACCTGGCAAACGGCTTTATGGGGGGAAGATGCGACTTTATGAACGCGACCCTGGAGGATAAGAAAAAGGGCGCTGAAAATATTGCCGGGGCCGTGAAAAAATATGGGGAGGACAGCCCCATACCCATTGTCCTTCATCTGGACCATGGGCGGGATTTTGACTCCTGTGCGGCCGCCATAGCAGGGGGATATACCTCTGTGATGATAGACGGGTCGTCCCTTGCCTTTGATGAGAATGTGGAGCTGACCCGGGAGGTGGTGAAATACGCGCATGCAAGAGGCGTCAGCGTGGAAGGGGAGCTGGGAGTGCTGGCCGGGGTGGAGGACCATGTGTTTTCTGAGGGATCCACTTATACCAATCCCTTAAAGGCAGTTGAATTTTTCCGGAAGACCGGCGTGGATGCCCTGGCCATATCCTACGGAACCATGCACGGGGCTTCCAAGGGAAAGAATGTAAAGCTGCGTAAGGAGATAGCGGTGGCCATCCGGGAGTGCCTGAATCACGAGGGTATTTTCGGGGCACTGGTATCCCATGGCTCGTCCACGGTTCCGGCCTATATTGTGGATGAAATTAATGGGCTGGGAGGCACGCTGACCGGCACCTATGGAATTGCCGTCAGTGAACTGCAGGAAGCGGCCAGATGCGGTATCAACAAGATTAATGTGGATACGGACATCAGGCTGGCTGTTACCCGCAATATGAAGGAGTTTTTCGCCAGGAACCCGGAGAAGAGAAACAGCAGCTCCATCGGGGCCATCTATGAGCTTTTAGAGTCTAAAAGAGAGCAGTTTGACCCAAGGGTATTCCTGACTCCAATCATGGATACGGTGATGACCGGCGTCATACCGGATGAGGACACGGCAGCCATAACGGACTGTATTGAACGGGGCGTGAAGGAAGTGGTGGGAACCCTCATCGTACAGTTTGGCTCTTACGGCAAAGCTCCCCTGGTGGAACAGGTTTCCCTGGAGGAGATGGCTGAGCGCTATAAGAAAATGCAGATTTAATAAAATCCAGATTGAATCAACAAGAAAGGTGGTAGAGGCAATGTCGGCAAATGTTCTGGTGGTCCATGGCGGCGGCCCCACAGCTGTTATCAATGCTTCCCTGTATGGCGTAGTGGAGGAAGCCAAAAGCTCCGGCAGCATAGGCAGGGTGTACGGGGCAATTGGCGGAAGTGAAGGAATCCTGAAGGAGAGTTTTCTGGATTTGATGCAGTATCCGGAGGAAAAGCTGAGTCTTCTGCTTCAGACGCCGGCCACCGCAATCGGATCCTCAAGGTATGCCCTTAAACAGGAGGACTACAATGCCATGGCGGGAATCTTCCGGAAATATGGAATACGGTATGTACTCCTCAACGGGGGAAACGGAACCATGGATACCTGCGGCCGCATCTTTGAGGCGTGCAGGGGAGAGGACATCTATGTGGTGGGAATTCCCAAGACCATTGACAATGACATTGCCATAACAGACCATACTCCGGGATATGGAAGCGCGGCCAGGTTCATTGCCGCGTCCGCCGCAGAGGTGGGAGCGGATGTCAAAGCCCTGCCCATCCATGTGTGCGTCATGGAGGCCATGGGACGCAACGCAGGATGGATTACAGCTGCGTCTGCCCTGGCCAGGAAGAAGCCGGGGGATGCGCCCCATCTGATTTATCTGCCGGAGCGTCCCTTTCATGAGGAGGAATTCCTGGAGGATGTAAAACGCCTTTACGATGAAAAGGGAGGTGTGGTGGTGGTTGCCAGCGAGGGGCTTAAAAATGAAAAAGGAGAGCCCATTGTGCCTCCTATTTTTAAGGTTGGGAGAGCTACTTACTATGGGGATGTCAGCGCTTATCTGGCGAATCTGGTCATTCAGAAGCTGGGAATCAAGGCAAGAAGCGAAAAGCCCGGTCTTTGCGGAAGGGCGTCCATTGCCTGGCAGTCTCCTGTGGACCGGGACGAGGCAGTTCTGGCCGGCCGTCAGGCGCTGCGCACAGCCATGGCCGGCCGCAGCGGCGTCATGGTCGGCCTTATACGGGATGAGAAAGAGGACGGCGGGTATCATGTCCATACCTCGGCCATACCCATCAAAGAGGTGATGCTTCATGAGCGGGTTCTGCCGGATGAGTACATAAATGACAGGGGCAATGATGTGACGGACGCATTTCTGAAATGGTGCAGGCCTCTTATCGGACCAGAACTGAGGGATTTTGTGGATTTTAAAGAAGAGTATGAAAAGATGGGAGTGGGAAAATGAAACACATATTTCTGAACCTGAAACGGTTCGATATACCCAGGGAGTACGGAGGGGTCAACGGTGTGGCGCCCATGGAGGAATGGGGGAGCTATATTGTTCAGAACACCCAGGAAAAGCTGAAGGCGTACAGCGCAGAGGATGTGGAGTTCGTCATGTATTTCCCGGAAGCCCATCTTATTCCGGCAGTAAAAGCCCTGTGTGAGGACAGTCCGGTTAAGATTGGCTGTCAGGGAGTGTACAGGGATGATACGGCTGAGAACGGCAATTTCGGCGCATTTACCACCAACCGCACGGCCAATGCAGCTAAGGCAATGGGATGCAGTTCTGTCATTATCGGACACTGCGAGGAGCGCAGGGATAAGGCCGGAATCCTGGAAGAAGCCGGGGTCACGGATGAAGACGCAATAGGAAGGCTGCTGAATCAGGAAATCAAGGCAGCCATCCAGGCCGGTCTTACCGTTCTTTACTGTATCGGAGAAACAGCCGGTGAACAGGAACACTGGCAGGAAGTACTGAAATCGCAGCTGGAAACAGGGCTTAAGGATGTGGACAAGGAGAAGGTGGTCATTGCTTATGAACCCATATGGGCCATCGGGCCAGGCAAGACGCCGCCGGATGAAGCATATATCACGAAGATTGGTACCTATATTAAGGAGATGACCGGAGGGATGGATGTGGTCTATGGAGGCGGACTTAAGACGGACAATGCCAGGATGCTGGCTTCGGTTCCTGTCATGGACGGCGGCCTGATTGCCCTCACCAGGTTCCAGGGACAGATTGGATTCTATCCTGAGGAGTATCTGGAGATCGTGCGCACCTATCTGGAGCGAGACTGAATATTACGAACCCAATTGAAAATCACAGGAGGATTATCATATGAAGTTATCATTTGAATATGGTGCGGGGCTTATGGCGGCAGAGCTTCCTGACAACACCGACGTGTTCATACCCGGCGAGACTGTGGCAGACCCGCCCTGTATCCCGGAGGACCAGCTGGTGGAGAAAACCCTGGAATCCATACGAAACCCCATGGGAATGGAGCCACTGTCCAAACTGGCCCATAAGGGCTCCAAAGTGACCATCATTTTCCCGGACAGGGTAAAGGGAGGGGAACAGCCCACTTCCCACAGAAAAATATCCATTAAATTGATACTTAAGGAGCTGTACGGCGCGGGAGTGGAGAAGAAGGACATCCTTTTAATCTGTTCCAACGGACTTCACAGGAAGAACACGGAGACGGAAATCCACAACATCCTTGGGGATGAGCTGTTTCATGAGTTCTGGCACACACATCAGATTATCAACCATGACAGCGAGGATTACGAGCATCTGGTGGACCTGGGCACCACGGACCGCGGCGATCCGGTGCTCATGAATAAATATGTGTATGACAGCGATGTGGCAATCCTGATCGGACACACCCAGGGCAACCCCTACGGCGGCTACTCAGGAGGGTATAAGCACTGCGCCACGGGCATCACCCATTGGCGATCCATAGCCTCACACCATGTACCTGAGGTCATGCACCGGAAGGATTTTACTCCGGTCAGCGGAACGTCGCTTATGAGGACAAAATTTGATGAGATTGGCCAGTACATGGAAAAATGCATGGGAAAGAAGTTTTTCTGCTGTGACGCAGTGCTGGACACCAGGTCCCGTCAGATAGAGATTAACAGCGGATATGCAAAAGTCATGCAGCCCCACTCCTGGATTACGGCGGATAAGAGGACCTATGTGCCGTGGGCTGAAAAGAAGTATGATGTAATGATATTCGGCATGCCCCAGTTCTTCCATTACGGCGAGGGCATGGGCACCAATCCCATTATGCTGATGCAGGCCATCTCGGCCCAGGTCATCCGGCATAAGCGTATCATGAGCGATAACTGCGTGATTATCTGCTCTTCCCTGTGCAACGGCTATTTCCACGATGAGCTGTGGCCCTACACCAGGGAAATGTATGAGATGTTCCAGCACGATTTTATGAATACCCTGCCGGACATGAACCGGTACGGCGAATACTTCGCCACCAATGAGGAATACATCAGAAAATACCGTTACTGCAATGCGTTCCATCCATTCCACGGCTTTTCCATGATTAGCTGCGGTCATATAGCGGAAATGAATACCTCCGCCATCTATCTGTGCGGCGCCCAGGAACCGGGCTATGCCAGGGGGATGGGCCTTAAGACCAGGGCCACCATCGAGGAAGCGCTGGCTGACGCCAGAAAAAAGTTCGTGGGACAAAATCCCAATATCCTGGCCCTTCCCCAGACCTTTAAGCTGGGCGCCGTCCATCTGATGATGAAGGATGAGGCGTATGAAGGTAAGGGACAGGAGGACTGCGGGTGCGCGTGCCATATGCATGGTAAGCTGATGTAAACCTTAGGAAAACAGAATAAGAGGCAATGTACACTGCCGTATCAACACCCTCCCTTTTATGGTATTGCGTTTATTTTGCGCAAACATCCATAAAACGGGAGGGTTTTTTGCCGGTTTCTGATGACTCATAAAAACTGGTATAGAATTAAGCTATAAACCCGGCTTCCATCTTAGTTATTTTAAATTGTACAGTCCGTTGAATTTGGATTAAAATAAAAACGCGATATTTTAATGCTTTAATATCCATCACATGCAGAGGAGAAGGACTATGTCAACTACTATGGAGGAAAAGCCTGCCTCTGGCAGCAGCCAGATAAATCCGCTGGGACATCTGACGAGACAGCAGCTAAAGGAACTGGAGCAAAAGGAAAAAACACGTGGTCAGAAAATCCTGGACCTCGTTATTATGCTGCTTCCGGTTATCTGCGGTTTCATCGCTGTTATCGAGTACTGGGAGGTCCCAAACGGAAGTCCAAACAGCCATCCTTACACCTATGTGTGGGCAGTGGCAGCCTTTATGACTGCATACGCACTCTATGCCCTTGCAGCCGGGATTAAATACTGGAAGGGGGACAGGCGGACTGCGGAGGACCTGCGCTACCGAGCGCCTTTGTTTTCTGCTTTTTTTCTCCTGCTTACCTTTTATGATTATCTGACTCTGAAAACTGGCATCCTGTCCCAGCCCTTTGTTCCGTGTATGAACAGCATATTGAACATTGCATGGGAGGACCGGGCTTATCTGCTTGAATGTACGCTTCACACGCTGCGCCTGCTGTTTTTGGGATATTTTATCGGAATTGCCCTGGGATTGGTTACGGGAATTACCTGTGGTTATTCTGAGAAGGCGCGGTACTGGATTAATCCCGTTATCAAATTTCTGGGACCTATTCCCACCGCAACCTGGATTCCCATTATCATGGTTGTGGCAGCCTCCCTGTTCAGGGGAGCCGTGTTTATCATCGCCCTTGGCTCCTGGTTTGCAGTTACCGTGGCATCCATGTCCGGCATCCAGAATGTGGACAAGGATTTCTTCGAGGCCGCAAGGACCCTGGGGGCAAGTGAGGGGCAGCTTGTATTCCGGGTGGCGATTCCTCATGCAATGCCCTCTATTTTACAGGGCTGCACCCAGGCCATGAGCTCCTCCTGTGTTGCAATCATGATTGCGGAGATGATGGGGGTAAAGGCAGGACTTGGATGGTATATGAACTGGGCTAAATCCTGGGCGGCCTACGACAAAATGTTTGCAGCGCTGTTTGTCATCTGTTTTATTTTTACTATTGTGACAAAGGTGCTGGATTTGATTAAACGCCGGGTTCTCAGGTGGCAGAACGGAGTAGTGAAATAATGGCAGAAAATACAGTTATCCTTCGGTTGGACAATGTATCAAAAAGTTTTGCAAAGTTGGAGCACGACGAGGTTACCCACGCGTTAAACGAGGTGAATCTTTCCATGAAGAGCGGTGAATTTATCAGTCTTGTGGGGCCGTCGGGATGCGGAAAATCCACCATACTCCGCCTTGTGGCCGGGCTGATTCCGCCTACCACCGGCTATCTGACCGTAAATGGGGCGCAGATTACAGGGCCGTCGCCGGAGCGGGGAATGATGTTTCAGAAACCCACCCTTTTTCCATGGCTGACAGTGGAAAAAAATATTTCCTTCAGCTTAAAGCTGCAGGGAAAGCTGAAGGGGAATGAGGAGAAGTTAGAGAGGATGCTTAAAATTATCGGTCTTGAATCCTTCAGGAACGACTACCCGGGACAGCTTTCCGGCGGCATGGCACAGCGGGTTTCACTGGTGCGGTCTCTGATTAACGAGCCGGATATACTGCTGTTAGACGAGCCCCTGGGAGCGCTGGACGCATTCACACGTATGAATATGCAGGATGAAATCTTAAAGGTGTGGCAGGAGAAAAAGCAGCTTGCGCTCATGGTTACCCATGATGTGGATGAAGCTATTTATATGGGAACCCGGGTCATTGTCATGGACGCGCATCCGGGGCGGGTGGTTTCTGATATTAAAATAGACCAGGCCTACCCCAGGGAGCGCTCATCGCAGACCTTTGTGGCCTGCCGGAATGAAATCCTCAACCGCCTGCACTTCGGCGGAAAAAACAGAGGTCAGCGGTAAATGGGACAGGACCCTGCAAAGAAAAAAACGCAGACCCCATGGTTTGTGTACATAAATAACTATTAAAAGCAAAAAGGAGAACAGTATGATGAAAAAGACAAATGCGAAACGCATTCTGGCGGCAGCGCTTGCGGGAATGATGGCCTTATCCCTGAGCGCCTGCGGGGAACAGGGGGGAGGCTCTCCCACAGAAGGCGCAACCACAGAAAGCGCATCCACAGCAGCTGTGGCAGCGGAGATAAAAGCGGAAGCAGGGTCAGCGGCAGAGCCACAGGATTCCGGGAAAACCGGTGAGGAGGCAACCGGAGGCGCCGCCCGCCCGGAGGCTGTGTCCCAGGAGGATTGGGAGGCCATGCAGAAGGAGCCTGCCTTCGGAACAACATTAAATTATCTGTTTAACGGAGGGGCCTGCGTGTCTGCGGTATACCTTGCCGAGGCACTGGGCTATTATGAGGATTACGGTATTAACGCGGAATACATTGAAGGAGAGTCTGTTGTGATCACGGTTGGCACAGGGAAGTGCCTGTGGGGAACAGACCATATCGCAACCATGCTTGTGCCGGTGACAAACGGTGTGGATATGACATTCGTAGCAGGAGCCCACATGGGCTGCAAATCCATCTACGTATTCAATGACAGCGAGATAAAGACGGCTGAGGATTTAAAGGGAAAGACCATTGCCATCCATGACGGCATCGGAAACTCCGACCAGAATATTATCTACCGAATGCTGGACGGGGAGGGGATAGACCCTACCTCTGAGGTGGAATATCTTGATATCGCAGACAGCGCGGCCAGCGTTGCGGCTATGGAGAGCGGCGAGATAGACGCTTCCATTTTCTCGGATTATTTTGTAATCGCCAATTACAGAGATAAGATGCGCAAGGTATGCTCCATTACCCCCAGCGATGAGTTCGAGGGAGAGGTGTGCTGCGCAACCGCCATGAACAATGATTTTCTTGCGAAGAACCCGGTTCACGCAAAATACATTGTTATGGCGATTAAACGTGCAGGGCAGTATGCCCGTCTCCACTCTGAGGATGCCGTGCAGTTAATGTTTGACACCAATAAGATGACAGGTGAGTTTGAAAATCAGCTGGAGTTCTGGGATTCCCTGGATTTCGGCCTGTCTGACGCAATCACAGAGGAGGCCCTTGGCAATATTGCAGCCGACTACATCCGCCTGGGAGTGATCCAGAAGAAGGAGCTGACAGCAGACGATGTCATGAAGCTTGCATGGACAAACGCGTGCCCGGATGAGGAGGTCCCGGGACTGACCGTGGGAGACCCGAAAGACGTGGAGGGACGTACCGTAGAGGTTCAGCAGAAGGGGGAATAAATTAAGAGACTGGTAAGAAAGGCGCATAGATACGCTTAAAAGTTCCCGGGGCGGTGTTGGTTCCCCGGGAACTTTTCTCCTCATGGGGATGGTTCAGGCAGACTGTTTAATATATGGGCAAACGTTTGGCAAGAAAAGCGTTGATTTTTTGCGGACTTTTGCGTATAATTTTCTTAACGGCTGACAGAAGTCAGCATCCAGAATGAACCAGACAAGCGCATTTTAGTGAGATTGAATAAGTTTTAAGAAGTAAGGGATACCAGGAAGGTAGGATGTATTCTCAAGGAATACACTTATTCTGGTATTTTTTTATGCTTTTGCGCCGGGGTGCGGATTGAGTTCATGGCGTCTGCGCTTACAGGAATAGGATGTGAGTGTATGGAATGTAAGTTTATGGAATCCAGGCATACGGACAGGGCATGAAAAAGAAATGGAGAGGAAAATGAGACGAGGAATGAGAACGGGAATGAAATATGCCGTGGCAGCCATGGCGGCCGTGTCCATGGCTGTGACGGGCTGCGCAGGCAGCGGAACAGGAAACAGCGCTAAGGACAGCGGAATATCTGCGGCTGCAGACAGTGCAGGGAGCAGTGCGGGAAACCGTGCAGGAGATATTGCTGGGGACAGCGCGGGAAACCGTGCGGAAAACAGTGCGGGAAAGGGCGCCGGGGAGACGGGGAATAATGGAACAAGGGACGACGTGGTGGTTGTCATGGGACCAACCTCAGAGCCGGAGGCCGGATTTGATCCTGCCTACGGATGGGGGGCGGGCGAACATGTCCACGAGCCGCTGATTCAGAGTACGCTGACCGTGACGACTGCTGACCTGAAAATAGGATATGACCTGGCAACCAGTATGGAGGTGAGCCAGGACGGGCTTACCTGGACCGTGAATATACGGGATGATGTTAATTTTACAGACGGAGAGAAGCTGACTGCCCGGGACGTGGCATTTACATACAATACTCTGCGGGACACCAGCTCTGTCAACGACTTTACCATGTTAGAGAGTGCTGAGGCGCTGGATGATACCATGGTGGTATTTCATATGAAACGCCCCTACTCCATCTGGCCCTATACCATGGCAATTGTCGGTATTGTACCGGAACATGCCTATGGGGCGGATTACGGTTCACATCCCATTGGATCCGGCAGATATATCATGAAACAGTGGGATAAGGGACAGCAGGTCATATTTGAGGCGAACCCGGATTATTACGGGACAGAGCCGAAAATGAAGAAAGTGACCATACTTTTCATGGAGGAGGACGCGGCTTATGCAGCTGTCATGTCCGGGCAGGTGGACCTGGCCTATACGGCTGCGTCCTATTCAGATCAGACCCTTCCCGGATATGAGCTCCTTTCCTTCGAGACAGTGGATAACCGGGGCTTTAACCTTCCGGCTGTAAAGTCAGGCACTGTAACTGACGGCAAAACCGTTGTGGGAAATGATTTTACGTCGGATGTACAGGTGAGAAGGGCTGTGAACATTGGGATTGACAGGAATGAAATGATTGACCATGTGCTGAACGGCTACGGAAGCCCGGCATACAGCGTGTGTGACAAGATGCCCTGGTACAATGAGTCTGCGAAAACAGAGTATGACCCGGAAAAGGCAGCAGAGCTTTTGGAGGAAGCCGGATGGAAGGCTGGAGCGGATGGAATCAGGGAAAAGGATGGTGTCAGGGCCGGATTTACACTGATGTACCCGGCCAGCGATTCCGTACGCCAGGCTCTGGCAGCGGACACGGCCAACCAGCTTAAGGAAGTGGGAATTGAAGTGAAGATAGAGGGTGTTGGCTGGGATGACGCCTATGACCGCGCCCAGACAGAGCCGCTTATGTGGGGCTGGGGCGCCCATACGCCTATGGAGCTTTACAATATTTACCATACCATGAAGGATACCGGCCTGGCGGAGTATTCTCCCTATGCCAATGACAGTGTGGACCGGTACATGGACGAAGCCCTGGCCAGCGGGAATCTGGAGGATTCCTACGAGCTGTGGAAGAAGGCCCAGTGGGACGGGACCGCGGGAGTGACCCAGGATGGGGATATCCCCTGGATTTGGCTGGTTAATATAGACCATCTGTACTGGTCCAGGGACGGACTAAAGGTGGCGGAACAGAAAATCCATCCCCATGGACACGGATGGTCCATTGTAAATAATGTGGACCAGTGGAGCTGGGAATAAAATCAGACAGAATTGTATGTGGGCAGGAAGGATAAAATCATGAGTTGGAAACAGGCGGGTGTTAATTTCATACGGATGGCGGTTCTGCTGGTGCTGGTGAGTATGGCGGCGTTTTTCCTGGTGTCGGTTTCTCCCCTGGATCCGCTTACCACCAATGTGGGGCAGGCGGCCCTTGGAAGCATGAGCAGCGAGCAGATTGCCAGACTCCAGGAATACTGGGGCGTCAACACGCCGCCTGTAACCCGTTATCTGGCCTGGGCCGGTGATTTTCTTAAGGGAGATATGGGTATCTCCCTTTTGTACCGCAGGCCTGTTGCCCAGGTAATCGGGGAGAAGCTGGCCAATTCCCTTTGGATTATGGCGGCGGCATGGATTTTGTCGGGATTGATTGGATTTCTCATGGGAATCATTGCCGGGGCAAAGAAGGGAAAGACTGCGGACCGAATTATCTCTTCCTATGCCCTGGTAACTGCCAGTACGCCGGCCTTTTGGGTGGCTCTGGTACTGCTTGTCGTGTTCGCGGTCTGGCTTAAGCTGCTCCCCATAGGACTTTCTGTTCCAATCGGGGTGGAGGCGTCGGCTGTGACCATGAAGGACCGCCTGATTCATGGCATACTGCCTGCGGCGGCATTGTCCATTACAGGCATCTCCAACATTGCCCTTCATACAAGGGAGAAGATGGCGCAGGTCATGGAAAGCGATTATGTGCTGTTTGCCAGGGCCAGGGGAGAGTCAGAATGGTCCATTATCCGCAGGCATGGAATCCGCAACATCCTTCTTCCTGCCATGACGCTCCAATTTGCCTCAGTCAGCGAGATATTCGGAGGATCCGTGCTGGTGGAGCAGGTATTTTCCTATCCGGGCCTGGGACAGGCGGCTGTGACAGCCGGATTAGGCGGGGATGTGCCCCTGCTTATGGGAATTACAATTATCAGCGCGGCCATTGTATTTTTAGGGAATTTCACCGCCAACCTCCTGTACGGAACGGTGGATCCCAGAATCAGGAGGAGCAGGGCATGAGCGCACAAAGACACAGATGGAACCGCCGCAAGGCCATGGCTGCGCTGCTGGCGGTATCGGTCCTCCTGCTGGCAGCCATTGCCATTGCCGGCCAGGTATTAAGGGAGCAGGCCCTGGCCACGGATTTCACCAGAAAAAATCTGCCGCCCAGCCTGGCCTATCCCTTTGGGACAGACTGGATGGGGCGGGACATGTTTGTCCGCAGCCTTACAGGGCTATCCATCAGCATACGCATCGGGCTTTTGACAGCATGCATCAGCGCGGTGGTGGCTTTCATCCTGGGAACCATGGCCGCCTGTCTGGGCAGGGTCACGGATGCTGTCATAGGAGGAATCATTGATCTGGTCATGGGAATACCCCATATCCTGCTTCTGATTCTTATTTCCTTTGCAGTGGGAAAGGGATTCTGGGGTGTACTGATTGGGATTTCGCTGACTCACTGGACTTCCCTGGCCAGGCTTCTCCGCGGGGAGGTCATACAGCTTCGTGAGAGCCAGTACATACAGATTGCAAAGAAGCTGGGAAAGGGAAGGTTTTATATTGCCTTCAAACATATGACGCCCCATCTGCTGCCCCAGCTTTTTGTGGGCATGGTTCTGCTGTTTCCCCATGCAATTCTTCATGAGGCAAGCATAACCTTTCTGGGCTTCGGGCTGCCGCCGGAGCAGCCTGCCGTGGGTGTTATCCTGTCTGAGAGCATGAAATACCTGGTCATGGGGAAGTGGTGGCTGGCCCTGTTTCCCGGTCTTTTGCTGGTATTTGTGGTGGTCCTGTTCCATTTTATCGGGGATACGCTGAGCCGTCTGCTGGACCCGGCCCAGGCCCATCTGTAAAATCGCCTGTGCCGTGGCAGAGGTTTGTTGTGTAGGAGGTTGTTTTGGAGGAAAAACAAGTCATATTGTCGGTGGAGCATCTGATGATCTCATTTTCCCAGTATGTGGGGGGATGGCGCCAGAGGGAGCTTCCCGTGATTCGGGATCTGAACATAAAGGTACGGGAACATGAGGTGGTGGCCGTAGCCGGATCCAGCGGTTCGGGAAAGAGCCTGCTGGCCCATGCGGTCATGGGACTTCTGCCGCAGAATGCCGCCTGTCAGGGGACGGTTTCCTTTGAGGGAGAAATCCTGACCCAGAAGAAAAAGGAACAGCTTCGGGGGAGCCGGATGGTATTGGTCCCCCAGAGCGTGTCGTATCTGGATCCGCTTATGAAGGTGGGAGAACAGGTACGAAGGGGACAAAAAGACAGGGAGAGCGTGAAGCGCTGCCGCCAATCCATGGGGCGCTACGGGCTGGGAGAGGATACGGAAGAGCTGTATCCTTTTGAACTGTCCGGGGGAATGACCAGAAGGGTACTTATTTCCACAGCCGTGATGGAGCATCCCAGACTGGTTATTGCAGATGAACCCACGCCGGGCCTTCATATCAGCGCGGCCAGGCGTGTGCTGTCCCACTTCCGGGAGATAGCGGACCAGGGGGCAGGGGTCCTTCTTATCACCCATGATTTGGAGCTGGCTTTGGAGGTGGCTGACAGAATCGTGGTATTTTACGCAGGTACCAATGTGGAGGAGGCCCTGGCAGAGGATTTTGAGGATGAGCAAAGGCTTCGCCACCCCTATACCAAAGCTCTATTCCGGGCCATGCCCCGTCACGGATTTAAGGCAGCATCCGGGACCCAGCCCTATGCGGCGGATATGCCCGCGGGATGTCCCTATGGGCCCCGCTGCCCGGATATGGATGAAGGCTGTCTCCAGGAAATTTCTTATCGCAGTTTTCGCGGCGGCATGGTAAAATGCAGGAAGGCGGGAATATGAAGCTGGAAGCTATGAATATTTCTTTCCAATACGACAATGGGAACAGGAAAATACTGAACAATGTCAGCATAAGCCTGGAGAGCGGGGAACGTGTGGGGCTGACAGCTCCCAGCGGTTTTGGAAAGACGACCTTTTGCAAGATACTGGCTGGTTATGAGAAACCGGACCATGGGACTGTGGTGTTAGACGGGAAAAATATTTCTTCCTGTGCCGGTTACAATCCGGTGCAGATGATATGGCAGCATCCGGAACTGTCAGTAAATCCCCGCCTTAAGATGCGGGAAGTTCTGAGGGAAGGGGATTTTGTGGAGGAACGGGTGGTCCGCGGTCTGGGAATTGAACCGGACTGGCTGAACCGGTATCCGGGTGAGCTGTCCGGAGGAGAGCTGCAGCGGTTCTGTATAGCCAGGGCATTGGGGAAGCGCACCCGGTTCATTCTGGCGGATGAGATAAGCACCATGCTGGACCTTATCACCCAGAGCCAGATCTGGGGATTCCTTTTGGAGGAAGTGAAGACGCGGGACCTGGGCCTGCTGGTGGTCAGCCATTCAGAGGAGCTGCTGGAGTGTGTTTGCGGCAGGGTGGTTGATTTGAGGACGGATTAGGGACGGGGCGGCCGGATGATTTGTATGTGGAAGGATTGGAAACGGGACGGCCAAGCCGTATGGATTTGAGAGAGGAGAACGAAAGATGGATGTCAGGGAATTACTGGAGCAGGTAAAGTCCGGCAGTGTTAACATAGAAGAAGCAGAGAAGCAGCTTAAGAACCTGCCTTATGAGGATTTGGGATATGCCAAGCTGGACCATCACAGGAAGCTGCGATCCGGTTTTGGGGAAACTGTATTCTGCCAGGGAAAGCCGGATGCGTATTTGCTGGAAATATATAAGAAATTTTATGAGAGGGACGGGGAGGTTCTGGGAACCAGGGCTTCTGAGAAGCAGGCTGAGCTGGTGAGAACAGCGGTGCCAGAGGTGGTGTATGATCCCATATCCCGCATACTTAAGGTGGAGAAGCCGGGAAAGGAGCGCAAGGGGTATGTGGCAGTGTGCACAGGAGGCACGGCGGATATACCGGTGGCAGAGGAAGCAGCCCAGACAGCTGAATATTTCGGATGCAGGGTAGACCGTATATTTGATGTGGGAGTTGCCGGAATCCACAGGCTCCTGGCCCAGAGGGAGCGTCTGGACAAGGCCAGCTGCATTGTGGCAGTGGCCGGAATGGAAGGAGCGCTGGGCACGGTGATAGCAGGCCTGGTGGAATGCCCTGTAGTGGCAGTCCCCACCTCCGTGGGATACGGAGCCAGCTTCCACGGGCTGTCGGCCCTTCTTACAATGCTTAATTCCTGTGCCAACGGGATATCGGTGGTTAATATTGACAATGGATACGGCGCCGGTTACCTGGCGACCCAAATAAACAGAATGGCGGTGAGATAAAATGGGGAAGATTTTATATCTGGAATGTAATTCGGGCATCAGCGGGGATATGACGGTAGGAGCCCTGCTTGATCTGGGAGCGGACAGGCAGGTGCTGGAGAATGCGCTGGAGAGCCTGGGAGTGGATGGATACCATCTGCATTTCGGACGGAAGGTTGTGAGCGGTCTGGATGCATTTGATTTTGATGTGCATTTGGAGGAGCATGAGCATGAGGAAGGCCACGGTCATGAGGAAGGCCACCGGCATGAGGAAGGTCACCGGCATGAAGATGGTCACGGCCATGAGCATGAGCACGGTCATGAGGCTGGTCACCGGCATGAGGCTGGTCACGGTCATGAGGTTGGTCACGGTCATGAGCATGAGCACAGTCATGAGGCTGATCACGGTCATGAGCATGAGCACAGTCATGAGGCTGGTCACGGTCATCCGCATCCCCACATTCACAGGAACCTCCACGACATTTATCATATCATAGACCGTCTGGATTCCAATGAGAGGGTGAAGGAAATGGCCCGGACCATGTTCCGCATTGTGGCAGAGGCGGAATCCAAGGCCCATGGGCTTCCTGTTGAACAGGTTCATTTCCACGAAGTGGGGGCCATTGATTCTATAGTGGACATTATCAGTGCGGCAGTCTGCATCGACAATCTGGGTGTGGAGGATGTGGTGGTTTCTGCATTGTCTGAAGGTCACGGCCATGTCCACTGCCAGCACGGCGTACTGCCGGTTCCTGTTCCGGCTACTGCTAATATTGCTTCCTCCTATGGACTTAAGCTGCATTTTACAGACAATGACGGGGAAATGGTTACACCTACCGGGGCAGCAATTGCCGCCGCTCTGCGGACAAAGGACCGGCTGCCTTCTTCCTGCCGTCTGCTTAAGGTCGGAATGGGTGCGGGGAACAAGGTGTTTAAACAGGCGAATGTGCTTCGGGCCATGCTGCTGGAGACTTCACAGGAAGAGGACCGTACCATGTGGGTATTGGAGACGAACCTGGATGACTGTACAGGGGAAATGCTGGGCCTTGCCATGGAGATGCTCCTTGATGCCGGGGCCGCGGATGTGTGGTATACCCCTATTCACATGAAGAAAAACCGTCCCGCCTACATGCTGTCTGTGCTTTGCCGTGAATCATCCATAGAGGCCATGGAGGAAATCATTCTTACCCAGACCACTACCATTGGAATCCGCCGTTATCCGACGGAGAGGACCATTCTTGATCGGAGTGAAATCCAGGTGGAAACCAGTTACGGGCCGGCGGATGTGAAGGTGTGTGCTTACAAGGGCAGAACGTTTTTTTATCCGGAATATGAAAGCATCCGGCGGATTTGTAGGGAACAGGGTGTGGATTTTCAGACCGCATATCATCAGGCACGTATGAAGGCAGAGGAAAGCCGGCAGGATTAAATGTATGGATAATGTCAGATTAGGAGATTCGTATGAATACGGTAAATAACAGTTTCAGTGATGAAATGTCATCTCCGGACCAGATGAAAAAGTGTCTGGAGGCCAGGATGGAGCAGCTGGCCAAAGAGGATATATGCCTTGCATTTTCCGGCGGAGTTGATTCAAGCCTGCTTTTAAAGACAGCAGCAGACGCAGCCGCCCATACGGGAAGAAAGGTGTACGCCGTTACGTTTGACAGCCGCCTGCATCCTTCCTGCGACCTGGAGATTGCCAGGCGCGTGGCAGGGGAGCTGGGAGGAATCCATGAGGTTATTACCGTGGATGAGCTGGAGCAGGAGTCAATAAAAAACAACCCGGTAAACCGCTGTTATCTGTGTAAGCGCCATCTGTTCTCCAGACTGGCAGAGCTGGCAGAGGCCAGGGGAATCCGGTATATCCTGGACGGTACAAATGAGGACGATATGCATGTATACCGCCCCGGAATCCGGGCGCTTAAGGAGCTGGGAATCATTAGTCCCCTGGCAGAGCTGCACATAACCAAGGCCCAGGTAAAGGCCCTGGCGTCAGAGTACGGAATATCGGTGGCATCCCGTCCGTCCACTCCCTGCATGGCTACCCGCCTGCCCTACGGCGCTGCTCTGGACTATGAGGTGCTGAGAAGAATTGGGGAGGGAGAAGCCTATGTCAGGACTATGGTTCCCGGCAATGTACGTCTCAGGCTTCACGGAGATATCGTGCGCCTGGAACTGGATCCGGAAGCCTTTGAGGTATTTATGAAAGGCCGGAAAGAAATCGTCAGCCGTTTGAAGAAAATGGGGTTTGTGTATATAACCCTGGATGCAGAAGGGTTCCGCTCCGGGAGCATGGATGCAGGGCTGAACGGACCGGAAGTCCAATAAAAAAACAGAGTTCCAATAAAAACCGAATATACAAATGAAGGACAAAACATTATCAATAATTGGAGTATGTTTCTGCTGAGAGTGTACAAAGAGTATGAAACCATATTTGTCCTGTCTGCTTCGCCTGTATTATCTATATATAGATAATACAGGCGTTTTCCATTTTATCCCATAACATTTCTATTATCCAAAAACGAATATTTTCCTTTGTTTCTTAACGAAATTGAACTTTACTACCATAAAAAACCGTGTTAGAATTAAAATCGTGAGTTTGTAAATTTTACGTAAAGATAAAGTAAATAATTAAGAGAGTAGGTAAAAAAGAATTATGGACATGTCGTTTTCCTTTTTCCTGCGGCAGCTGGTGACAAATCCGGCATTGTTGATTACAGTCCTTCTGACTCTTGGGGTCATCTGTGTCAATGGTATCACGGATGCGCCAAATGCCATTGCCACCTGCGTGTCAACCAGATCGCTGGATGTGAATCTGGCCATTGTTATGGCGGCAGTATGCAACTGCGCAGGAGTGGTTGTGATGACCATGGTGAATTCCACGGTTGCCATGACCATTACCAATATGGTCAATTTCGGGGAAGATACTTCAATTGCTCTGGTTGCCCTGTGTGCCGCGCTTTTTTCCATTGTGGTCTGGTCGTCCTTTGCTGTTTCCATTGGATGTCCCACCAGTGAGAGCCATGCGCTCATAGCTGGCCTTACCGGCGCTGCCGTGGCTATCCGCGGAGGATTTTCAGCCATTAACTCGGCAGAGTGGATGAAGGTGGTCTATGGTCTGATTTTTTCCGTTGTATTGGGATTTTTAAGCGGTTATCTTTCATGCAAGCTGGTGGCCTGGACCTGCCGGGATATGGACCGCCGGAAAACCACCGGATTTTTCCGGTATGCCCAGATTGGCGGAGCCGCCGCCATGGCATTTATGCACGGTGCACAGGACGGACAGAAATTTATGGGAGTCATGCTGTTAGGTATCTGTATGGTCAACGGGTCCAGCAATACCCAGGGAGTACAGTTCCCTCTGTGGATGCTTTTGCTGGGATCGGCAGCCATGGCCCTGGGAACGTCCATCGGAGGAAAGAAAATCATCAAATCCGTGGGCATGGATATGGTACGGCTGGAGAAATACCAGGGCTTTTCCGCGGATATGGCGGGAGCTGCCTGTCTTCTCGGATTTTCCATTTTCGGTATTCCCGTCAGTACCACGCATACAAAAACCACAGCCATCATGGGTGTGGGAGCGGTGAAACGTCTGTCGGCCATTAACTTCAGCGTGGTTAAGGATATGGTGATGACCTGGGTCATGACATTCCCCGGCTGCGGCATCATCGGATTCCTGATAGCGAAGCTGTTTATGATGTTGTTCCACGGATAAGTAAAGGAGAAGATAAGATGTCTAAGAAAAGTGATAGTTACTATTTTCAGAATTTCATAGAGTGCGTTGAGTGCGGATGCCAGGCAGCCAAAATGCTGGAGGACAATTTAAACCATTTTGATACAGGGCTTTTACAGGACAAGCTGGACGAGCTGCACCGGATTGAACATGACGCGGACAAGAAAAAGCATGAGATGATGGCTGTGCTGGTCAAGGCGTTTATCACCCCCATTGAGCGGGAGGATATTATTCTTTTGAGCCAGAGTATCGACGAGGTGACGGACAAGATTGAGGATGTACTGATTCGTATTTACATAAACAATGTTCAGCAAATCCGTCCCGAGGCCCTTGCCTTCATAAAGGTCATCATCCGCTGCTGCGAGGCCCTTAAGGAGGTTATGGAGGAGTTTGCGGACTTCAGGAAATCCAAGACACTTCACGGCCTGATCATCGAGATTAACGCTCTGGAGGAGGAAGGCGACCGGCTGTTCATTGAGTCCATGCGCAGGCTTCACGCCGAGGTGACCGATCCCATTGAAATCATTGCCTGGAGGGAGATTTACGTATACTTAGAGAAATGCTGCGATGCCTGCGAGCATGTGGCAGATGTGGTGGAAAGCGTTATCATGAAGAATACCTGATGTCCGGTGCTGTCTGAACAGCCCCGGAGTGTATATAGAAGAATAAAGGCAGAATGTGAGAAGGCACCGTTCCCGGATTGCGGGGAGCGGTGCCTTTTTATGGGTTGGTTTTTGCGGTGTGGTTTTCCGGTTAATAGATGCTGCCTCCTATATGTACCAGCTGTTCAAGAAGGTTCTGCATCTTGGGGACAGCGGGATGGTTTTCCAGCCCGTATTCAACGAATACCTTGTCCAGGCGGGGGAAGGCCAGCCATGTGCTTCCGGCTTCATCCTCCCATACACTGATGCGCAGGGGCAGTTCCAAGGATACGCTCTGATCTTCTTCCATGAGTCCGGTGCCTACCTGGGGAGAGCCGAATACCAGTACTGTGGTGGGGCGGAGGAAAAGCCCTGCACCGGCAGCGTTCTGTCCATGGTCAAATTTGGCAAATACAGGGATACCGCGGTCATTTAAGGCTGATTCCAGGCGTGATACTGTTTCTGCCGCAGGGAACTGGCCTTCCAGAAGATAGAGACGGTTGTCATCGTACCCGGTGGACAGAAGGTCGCCGTATGCGCCGGCTATCCTGCGCCCCAGATTGGTGAAGTCCACCCCCTCCCTGTTGCACATGAGGGTGACGCAGACCAGCTCGGAGGCGTCTGTGAAGCGGCTCAGGAAGGAAGAATAGCCATGGACGGATCCCTTTATATCCATAAGTCCCCGGTGATGGTAGAACTGCCAGCCGGCTGCGGCAGGTACTGTCCTCCCGTCGGGAAGGTTCCAGGGAGCATATATAAGGGCGCGGTTTTCCGGCTGATGAATCAGGACAGAACCGGCCAGGCCGATGTCCCAGAAGGAAATATCCTGGGCAGAGGCCCAAATATCGGAAAAGCCCCGAAGCGCCGTGGTTTCTGCCGCCGTGATGGGAGTACCGCTGCTGTCATAGGATACGGCTGGTTCCGTGGGATTGATATAGAGTCTGTCCTTTTTGAATAACTGGTGGATATCAGCGGTCCGGGATATGTCTTCGTGATGGAACTGGCCTAAATCCTCCTTGAAGCCCGTGTGCCCAAGGCCCAGGAACTCAATCTGCCTTTTGGTTACAAAATCGTGGTAGCTTAGGCCGCTGGCCCGTTCGACGATCTCGGTCAGCAGCAGGAAATTGGTAGCGCTCTGCTCCACATCCGTACCGGGGACAAAGTGCAGGGATTTTCCGGCAGCCAGCCGGAGCAGGGCATCAAATGTCCACGGTGTGTCCGGCCGGAATTCAGGCGCCCGGCGGTAATCCGGCAGTCCCGATGCATGGCGCAGAAGCTGAAGAACCGTGATATCCTTCCATGCATCAGGAAGCTCCGGTATATATACGGAAGCCCGGCGGTTTACATCCAGTCCGCCGTCCTCATGAAGCTGCATAACGGCCACTGCCGCAAAGGCCTGGGAGATAGGGCCGGCGGGCCACATGGTGTTGGGGGAAGCCAGGCGCCGCCGCCGGCTGTCCGAATAGCCGTATCCGGCTACCCTTGGTATGTAGGGGGCTTGTACAATGGCTAAGGTAAGTCCGTCAATTTTTTCCTGTTCCATAAAGCTCCAAATCATCTGATCAACGGTATGTCCCAGATAGGAGATATCCGGGTTTCCTCTCATCTTCATGGCTGTGTGTTCGCGGGTGTTCATAGGGAAGCTCCTTTCTCGATGCTGTTAACAGACAGGTAATAACTGTAACTCTTAAAAATACATTTCATACTGTAACTATAATACTTACAGATTGATTTGTCAAGGTATTTCCTGGAAGTATTTAATCTTTACAGTTTAATTACAGTTTGAACACACAGTTGCATAAAAATAAAGAATGAATTATAATGTAACAAGCGCAGGATGAATAATATCTGTCTGTGACAGGGCAGTCAGGGGAGAATGAAAGGAGATTCAGAATGAAGAAACGTTTGGCGGTTACATTGGCAGCAGTGGCTCTGAGTGTGGTTATGTCGGTTCCGGCCTATGCAGGTACATGGAAATACGTAAATGATCAGTGGAAGTATCAGAGAGGCGCCAATAAGTTTGCCTACAAGGAATGGATTGAGGATAACGGCAACTGGTACTATATGGATAACAACGGTGTCATGACCACAGGCTGGCAGCAGATTGACGGCCAGTGGTATTACATGGACCAGGCAGGAGTCATGCAGAAGGGCTGGTTTAAGGATAACGACAAATGGTACTTCCTGCTTCCAAACGGAGCCATGGCCACGAACACAGTGATTGACGGACGCCAGATTGGTGCGGACGGCGTATGGATTGCAGCAGAGGGAGAGGTGGAACCGGCCAATATTACAGACCTGTCCACGCCGTATCTGGTGCAGAACCTGTTGGACGGCCTTTCCACCAAGGGATACAATATCATTACATCGGGCAAGACATCCACCGGCGAGCGCTGGAATAATGCCATCCGTCTGAAAGGAAAGGGAAGCTATGTAAAATATGCTGCCAACGGTCAGTACAGGCTTTTATCCGGCGTCATAGCTCCATCATCCCAGTTCAGCAGCGGAATCATGGCCAAGATAACTGTATACGGTGATAATGATACTGTACTCTATACATCACAGGATATCCATTACAATGAAAAGCTGATGTACTTTGGCGTGGATGTGACCGGACAGAATGAGATCCGCGTGGAGGTTTCTCTGGTTACGGACAATGAGTGGGATGATCCCATTATATTGATAGACGGTCTGTCACTGTACAAGTAGGCAGGATGAGGACGTCCGGAAACGGAAAAACCCAACAGAATGATAAGATAAGAAAACAGGCTGGGGACCGCACCCTTTGGTGCGGAGACCCGGCCTGTTATTTTTTTGTCATCTTTTGTCAGCAGCCCACGGTCTGCGTATAGTCTCTTGTAAACTGATTTCCCGGAAGATGCGCCCTATAGGCGGTTATACGGCAGAGGCGGCGGTTATATAATGCCGGCCATGGTGCGTGCTGCTTTCAGCGCTGCCTTTCTCTGGGGCTGGCTGCTGGAGGCATTGGCGTCACGCAGCACAAGATACATTTCATCCGCTGCTTCTTCCAGCCTGGAAGCCATCTCACAGAGAAGGCTGTCGTCCAGCCCTTTTTCCGCCAGGGAACAGATGTATTCCTGCAGCCTTTCCTTTACAGGATTCCAGAGGGCGGTGTTGCGGGGATAGTCCTCTTCCAGCTCATAGGAGAGCCGTTCTAATTTCCACCAAAGGGAATCATCGCTGTACCGGGCGCTGCCCTGGGACACCTTCTGAGGAATGGCGGTTTCCATGGTAAAAGGCAGGAAAACCGAGATACAGGGATTGGACATACAGCTCCACCAGACAGGCGTTTTATCCTTTGACAGTTCCACCACGGAACCGGCAGCGGTTTTGCTGGAGGATTCATCCATATTGTGCATGCAGACAGAGGCCAGGATTCCGTCTGCGGGACTCCAGCGGGGCTCAATGATTTCGCCTTCAAAATGGTCCTTCAGTATACTTCCCATGTAGTCCGGCGTCAGGATACCTTTTTTCCTGTCCAGGAGCTGGTTAAGCCTTTTATAGCGGGGATAGGCTGCGCGCAGTTTGAGGTTTACGGCGCCGTAAGCCCTGGCAAAGTCAAAGGTCTGTCCTCTGTCCGCGTAGCCCATCTCATAGGCATGTTCCTGGATGTCTCCGGAGTCCTCATCCCAGTGTTCTCCCGTGCTGTAGCAGTTGGATATGCCCTCTGCATTTTTAACCCGTCTGGCAACCCAGCGTCTGTTAACCGTGTCCAGAATCCAGGCTTCACAGGTATCGGCAATCAGGAACGAATTGTGGTAGCGGAAATCCATGGTCACAGAGGCGTTGCCGCCCTGTCCGTAGGTTTTAAGAAGGTCTGTGATCACGTGGAGGGCCTCATATGCGGTTTTGGACCGTTCCAGTCCCAGGCGTACCAGGTCCATGCCCAGAAGGCCGTTTTCGCGTTCCTCCTCCTCACGTGACCACACGGCTTCATTTCCAATGGCTACGCCCCACTCGTTCATGCCGTGTTCAAATCCCCATATCCAGTAAGGCTTTGAGCCCAGAACCTTATAGGTGCGGCTCACCTGGGGAATGGATATGTAGGTGCATGATAACAGCTCCTGGTCCGGGTAGTCCTTAGCCTCAAACAGGCAAAGGGGCTGGGATTCCCCCAGGGGCCGGTCGCTGTTTTTGGCAAATATTACATTGCCGGACTTTGTACTGTTCCCAAGGGCGACCATGGTATCACATGACAATAATTCATTCATATTTTCTTGCCTCCATCTTTGCGGCTGTCCCTGGCCAGGACCGTAATCAGGGTGGATACCAGTATGCAGGCACAGCCAATCATTATTTTTAACGACAGTTTTTCTTTAAATAGTATGACGCCAAACACCACTCCGGTTGCAGGCTCCAGCATGTTGATGACGGATGCTTTCGCAGCTCCCAGAATCCGTACGCCGGTCATAAGGGTACAGAATGCAAAGACCGTGCACAGAAGGCTGACAGCCATCAGGCATCCCCACTGGTATAGGGAGCAGGGAACCTGCAGTGTGCCTGTAAGAGTACAGCTCAGTCCGAAAAACAGACTGGCTGACAGACTGAACGCGAAGAGACAGAGCATAGGACTCAGACTGCCATAACAGGCCTTTTTGTTGGAGACCACGAAGGCGGAGTAGGTGACGGCGGACAGCAGGGCATATATAACGCCGCCCGGGGAGAAACCGCCTTTTAGATCCACCATCAGGCATATGCCTGCCAGGGCGGCAGCGCATCCCCACAGCCTGGCCGGAGCTGGCTTTTCACCGTAAACAGCCAGCATGATAAGAGTTACGAACAGGGGGTAGGCGAAATGCAGCACGGTGGCCAGTCCAATGGGAATATACTGGTAGGAGATGGTCAGAAACTGCATGGTAAAACCGAAGCCCAGTATGCCGAAGAGCGCCAGCAAAACCGCCTGTGGAAGGGTCACGGCCCTAAATCCCCTAAAAGCAGCCAGAATCAGAGCCGAGAACAAACATGTGAGAAAAAAACGGTAAAACACGACACTCTCTGAGTTCATTCCCGACAAAAGCAATAGCTTGGATACCACCGGCATTACACCATATGCCAACGATGCCAGGATGACAGTTCCATATCCCTTGCGGATCTGCTTAGTCATTGGTTTCCAGGCGCCTCCTTACCTCCAGCTCGGCCACAATTTCATGCATCCTGCCTTCATCCAGTTTCCATAGCAGCATGAAGGCCGTCATGATGAGATAGATGACAGCCGGTATCAGGCAGTATATATTGAGGATGCCCCGCAGTGCGGCGTCTGTCTGCTGCTGATTGGGAACATAGCCGGCCATGTCCAGCAGGATTCCTACAATGGTGCCGGAGAATGCCATTCCAATCTTCTGGCAGAAGGTGTAGAAACCATAGTTTACAGCCCTTACATTCTTGTCCGTGAGCCACATGCCGTAATCGGTGGTGTCTGCTATCATGGTAAAGAAGATGGCCAGGGTAGCGCTCATGACGAACATGCCAATCCAGCAGGTGACTGCCACTACAGCTGTGTTTAAAGGCATAAAATAACGGATGACGCTGGACAGGGCAAAGATAACGCCGCAGCCCATCAGGGCCTTTTTCTTGCCCATGTACCTGGACACAGGAGTCACGCAGAGAGCCGCCACCGCGGAGATGGGGGCCGATATGCCCAGGATAATTCCCATCAGCTTGGCAGAGCCCAGGTAGTAATTGAAATAATAAGCCATGGACGAGGAGTAAATATAATATCCAAGTGTCCTGCAGAAGAAGGCCGCGCTGACCACCAGGAGCTGGCGGTTTTTGAGGATGGCCTTAAAATATTCTTTGCCCGAGGTGCGCTGTCTGGCAGTGGGGGCCTTGGCACGCTCCACGATACCGGCAACGCAGATTAAGGTGCAGACGGTCGCAATGACTGCGAATACCAGCGCGATATTGCCATAGGTGCTGTTGCTTTCCTGTGTGCCGCTTTTCAGGTAAGGCGTGGCGAGGGATATAATCAGGGACGGAACCGCCACAATGGCAAAGCGGATAGAATTGAGGAGAGTCCGTTCCTCTGTATTCTGCGTCATGGTAGACGCAAAGGCGTTAAAAGGAATCGCGTAGCACGTATACATCAAAGTCCAGAAGCAGAAAGCGGCCAGGGCGTATACAGACTGCATTTTCGTGCTCAGATGAAAATTCGTGAACATGATGACAAAGGCCACGGCCGTGGCAATAGAGCCGTATAGAATCCAGCGCTTATAGTGACCGTACCGATCAGAGATGTAACCCACCGCAATGTCGTTGATGCCGTCAAAGACCCGGCTTCCCATAAAAATCAGGCCGGCCAGGGTGGCGGAGATACCCAGCACATCGGTGTAGAACACGATGGCAAACAGGGCGATGAACTGAAGATACACGTTGGCGGTGATGTCTCCGATACCGTAGCAGATCATTTCCCTCATGGTCAGTTTCTTGTTTTCCATTTTCAGTCCCCCTTATTTTATAAAATTTCGGGAATTGTGCAGGCTGCAGGATGCAGGTCCGCAGTTCCCCCTTCTGTACATGTACAGTAATATTAAAAGCAAATTATATGCCAGAATGAGGGACATCGGTAAAAGAACGCTTTTATGAGGCTTAAAGGGTGCTTTTGGGGCGAAATATGGATAAAACAGGAAAATCATGAAGGACCTGTAAATAATTTTGGCGCAAATAAAATTGTCACTGCCAGGATATTATACGCTATAATCCATATTTCCTGATTTTGTGCTGGAGCGCCTGCCTGGTAATCTGGAGGGAGCGGGCGGTTGCCGTGATATTGTTGTTGTGGCTGCACAGGGCCGCTGCCAGGAAATTCTTCTCACAGGAATCCATGTAGGCTTTCAGGGGCTGGGGGCTGCGGGGAGAAACGGGGCCTGGGGCGGCCTGGCTGCCGGAAACAGCTTCCGGTTTGCAGGCAGTAAAAAAATCCCTGTAATAGTGGGAGAGATGACCAAGCTGCAAAATCTCCATATCCTTTCGGGAGACAGAGAATGCGCTTTCCACCACATGCTGGAGCTCACGGACATTACCAGGCCAGGGGTATTCCAGAAAACGATCCATCAGTTCAGGATCTATCCTGTGGATATGACGGCCGTATTCCTTATTGAAATGCTTGAGAAAAAAGCTGCACAGCAGAGGAATGTCACTTTTTCGTTCCCGCAGGGGTGGTATATACAGAATACAGGAGGACAGGCGGTAATACAGGTCCCGGCGCAGCTTTCCGTTCTCTATACATGCCAGGGGGGCTTCGTTTAAGGCACATAGAATACGGCATCGGATTTCCCGCTCCTTCATGTCTCCGATACGCCGCACGGTTTTATTTTCTATGACCTTTAAAAGCTTTGCCTGCAGGGAGATGTCCATGCTGTTGATTTCATCCAGGAACAGAGTGCCGTTCCGGGCCTGTTCAAAGAGTCCGGTGGTGTTGACGGCGCCTGTATAGGAGCCTTTTACCGTGCCGAAAAACATGCTTTCCAACAAGGTGGAAGGTATGGCGGCGCAGTTGACCGAGATAAAGGGGCCGTTCTGATAGGGGCTTGCGTTGTGAATGCTCTGGGCAAATAATTCCTTTCCGGTCCCTGTCTCGCCGTATATGAGCACGGTGGTCTGGTTCCGGGCTACGCACTTGGCGTCCGAGATTGCCTCCACAAACCGTATATCGCTGCCCACAATGCTCCGGAAGGTATAGCGGGTACCGTTGTGGGGAGTGTTTTCCCTGAAATAATCATAGAGCTCCAGGCTCTGTTCCATGGACTTCTGTATGACAGGCAGGTTCTTAATCAGGGAGAACACAGCCATGGTGCGGCCATGGATATTGACCGGATACATGCGTTCCACCACATTCATTATCTTGTGTGATGACTTTACAACATATTGGTTCAAATGTTCGTTGGGAGCGATGCCTGTGTTTAGGACAGCGGCATGGCTGTTCTTCTTTTTTTCGTTTCCCACAGGGAGATAGAGCTCCTCCATGCGTTTGCCCAGGGACATCCGGGCATCCACGCCTTCAATGGCCTCTGCCGCGCGGTTGATGAATATGACCCTGTTCTCATGGTCTGATATGACAACTCCCTCCTCCACCTCGTTGAGCACGGATTCATATATTACAGGCAGCCTGTCATTACCCTGGGAAAACCCGGAGGCAGAGGCGGTCCGGGAAAATGTAAACATGCAGCAGGTGTATGGTCCGAGAGGAAATACCTGGTATCCCGGAAAGCGGCTTGCGGCCTTTTGGGCTGCCGCAGGTGATTCCGTCCCGGGAACCTGCTCCCGGAAAAATTTCAGACAGTCATCATTACAGTAAAGGACAGATGTGTCGTCACAGGCAAAAAAGCAAACTGGCATAGCGGGTTGACCTCCATTTGGACTGATACTGGTCCCATTGTATCATAAATTTTGAATAAGATTAAGAGCAAAAAGGACTAAAATCAGTCCAGATATTCAGGGTGGAAGAATGGATATAATTAAAAACGATGAGAATACGAATATAGGAATGAATATCCGCAGAATCCGAAAGGAAAAAGGGATTGGACAGACAGAGCTGATTCAGAAGATTGACCTGGAAGAGTGGGACTTTGAGGTAAATCTTACCAGGGAGGCCCTGGTGAAAATAGAGCGGGGCATCCAGCATATCAAAGTATCCCAGCTAAAGGCCATCAAGGTCATACTGGAGACGACCTATGATGAGCTGTTAAAGTAGGCGGCGGTCAATGCCGGCAACCGTTTTGCAGTGGTGCTGTGCGGAATGGACGGCAGTGCATGGAATCATTACCGGGAGCATTTTCTGGAAGGACTGGAGCAGGCCATGGAGTCGGAGGGATACGGCAGGGAAGAAATCCATGCCTATCTGGAGCAGGCAGGGGGGATCCGGGTCACAAAGACCCATGGCAGGCGTTCTGTGGCCGGGCTTAACCAGATGGACAACTGTCTGTGGAAAATCCCGGCCCTGGTAAAGAAGGGGCAGCTGTTCCAGCCGGTCCACTGTCATGAGGTGAACCGGGAACGCTGCCGGATGGCTGGATATGAGGGGTATCAGTATCCAGTGCAGTGCTTTAAGGCGGATATGGAGCGGATGGTGGCCGGGCGGCAGGATGAGCTGGCATCATTTTATGATACAATCCTGCAGCAGTCATAGGTCAGGGCCAAAACCGCGTCTCCGGCGTCTGAATCCATGAATATATGTACAGCTATCATGAGCGCCATATACATCCCCTTACAGTTCTCTGTGATGTCCAGACCGCCGCTGTTGCGGAATAGGACGTCGATGGTCCCGTTATCCCGCTCAATCTGCAGCAGGGAAGAGGTCATCTGGGCATATTCCTTGAAGATGGGGAGAAGGGTGTGGTCGAACCACGCATTGTACCGCTCGAATTGGGCCAGCTGCGCGGTTTCACGGATGTTTCGGACCGCCTCCCTGGCCATTTCCAGTTCCTTTTCCGACATGCAATCCAGTAATCCGTAGATATCTTTGGCATTGCCGGTGTCTGTAAAGTCATACTGTTCCATAGGGTCACCTCATTGAATTCTTTAAATGATGGACTGGTTTTGGTCCCATTATAACATAAAATCTCCATAATATGAAGGGTGAAATGGACTGAAATGGGTTCATGAAGTGAGTTTATGGAATGGAATTATGCGTACGGGGGAAGGGTAATGGATGTGATAAAAAATGATAAAGGAACCAATGTTGGCGCCAACATACGCAGAATCAGGCTGGAATCTGACATCGGCCAGACGGACCTGGTCCGTATCCTGCAGCTGATGGGGGCAGACATTACAAGAGAGGCTTTGGTGAAAATTGAAAAAGGGACGCAGCATATAAAGGTTTCTCAGCTGAAAGCCATTAAAGCAGCTTTGGGAACCTCTTATGAGGATTTGCTGGAATAAGAAGGAGGGCCGTACACCCAACCCAAGGTGTACGGCCCTCTTAGCGTGCGGGCAAAAGAACATCCACATGGCATCAACAGAAGATTAACAGGATATCCACAAAGTTATCCACATTATCCACCGAAAACACTAGATATTTCATGTAAATCGTCTGAAAATACCAGGTCTGGTGTTGTGTATAACTGAATTGAAGGAAGAATGATTGTGGATAAAATAGGAGGGAGGTCCTGCTCTTAAGCTTTATCCCCCACATTCTGCATCCGCCGGATGCTTTCTACCACTGCATCCATCACAACGCCGCGGAATTTTCCTTCTTCCAGGGTATGTACGCCGGCTATTGTGCCGCCTCCGGGGGAACATACCCGGTCTTTGAGAATACCGGGATGTGTATTTGTCTTTAGTACCATTTTACCGGCTCCAATGAGACACTGGGCTGCCAGGCTCAGTGCTACGTCACGGCTGAGTCCCATCTCCACACCGCCGTCAGCCAGGGATTCAATAAAGAGATATGCAAATGCAGGACCGCACCCGCTGATTCCGGTCAATGGATCGATTAGTGATTCAGGCAATACATAGCTGCTTCCGATTACATTAAAAATTGAGGTTACCAACTCCTCTGTTTGGGAAGTGCAGCGGGCGCCCAGGGCAATACCCGCGGCACCTTCCATTACCAGCATAGGTGTATTGGGCATCACCCGTACCACTGCCGCGTTTTTGATATACTCTTCTAAAAAGGAGAGTTTTACCCCGCCCATGATTGAAATTACAGTCTGATCCGGCCGGAAGAGCATGCCTGCTTTAGAGAGTGTTTCTCTGGCATCCTGGGGGCGTACCGACAAAAACACAATATCTGCCCATGATACCAAATCTTCATAGGAATGGGCGGAAGGCGTGAGGATGTTTGTGCGGTAACGGTTTTGCAGGTCTGTAAGCCGTGATTCATTTACATCATACAACAGGATATGCTCCGGTAAAATGGCTCCGGAACTGATAAGACCACTAAAAATTGCTTCGCACATCTGGCCTGCGCCAATATATGCGATACGTTTTTGGATAGCTTGGCTCATAATATTCCCTCCGATTTTGAAATTATACTATAATTTTATTTCATTTTATATTCAAGACAGTATAAAGTCAAGGAGAGAGCCTTTAAAAAACAATTCTTGTGAAAAGTATACAAAATATACAATAAAAAATTGATATAGTCATAGAATTTGTGATTATGTGGAAGAACTGTCTTGTAAATAACATGTATATATGATACTCTTATGGCATGAACAAAAGCCTGAATGAGGTTGCGAACAAGACCGAATTATACTTTTGTTAAATAAAATTTTAGTGGAGGTAAAAAATGAAAGAAGATTTAATCATTGATGGTTGCGCGTTTACCGAGACCGAATTTACTGGTGTCACCGAGGATGTACTGCATTCTAAAATGGACGCGTTTTTTCTGACCATTCCCGGGGAGGGAAATGGGTATGTTGCCAGCACCAGGAGTATTGGTAAGATATACAATATGCTGGACAACCCGAAATATGGCCTCATGATTGCAAAGTCTGTAGCCGATATCTATAAAGCAAAGGAAGATGGGAAAAAGGCTCTTATTTTAGCGTTCCAGAATCCTAACTCAATCGAGAATTCACTGGAGCAGCTCCGCGTTTTTTATGAATTGGGAGTGCGGGTGATCCAGATGACTTATAATGATGCTAACTTCATAGGCACGGGCTGCTGCGAGTCTCAGGACGGCGGACTGACTGACTTTGGCAAACGGGTCCTTAAGATGATGAACCGTCTGGGCATGCTGGCCGATCTGTCTCATGTGGGTAAAAAGACCACCATGGATATTATCCGGCTAAGTGAAAAGCCTGTTGCCGTTACCCATGCCGGTGTTTATAACATCACACCCAGCGTACGAACCAAAACCGATGAGGAAATGCTTGCTATCAAGGAAAACGGCGGTGTCATGGGAATTTCCCCCTGGGCTCCCCTGATTTGGAAAAAAGAGAAGGGCTGCCGTCCGGATGTGAAGGATTATGTAGACCATGTGGATTATGTGGTCAATCTTATTGGTATTGACCATGTGTCGTTCGGCGCTGACAATACCCTGGATGGTAATAAGGATGACAAGGGAACCGCAGACCAGGCTGTGCTTTATCCGGCAGTGGTAGGGGCGTATAACAGCTGTGTGGGCACCCGGTCGGATGAACGCCATGCCAAAGGGTTTGAAGGCTGCTGGCAGCTGGAAAACGTGATTGATGAAATGAAACGGCGTGGTTACTCAGAGGAAGATATTGCAAAACTGACCGGCAAAAATCTGCTGCGCGTACTGAGGGCGAATTGGAACTGACACATCACAACGAATATGTTCGATTAAGGAGCAATGTATATGCAAAAGAATAAAAATGTACACACCAATGGCGGAACTGCGGCCACAGCACGCAAGCCCATTAAAATACCGCATGTCTATGTTATTATCTGCGCTATCATTCTGTTTGTGGCAGTCTGTACCTGGTTTGTTCCGCCGGGCCAGTTTGATACCCAGACAGTGGAAGTGGAGGGAGTAAGCCGTACACTGGTTATTCCCGGCACCTTCCACACCCTTGAGGAAAAACATCCGGCCGGACTGGTGACCGTTCTGAGTTCTCTCCACAGGGGCCTTGTCAGCGGTGCGGAAGTAACCATGCTGATATTCCTTGTTAACGGTGCTTTTAGCATGGTGCTTAAAACCGGCGCATTTAACGCATTTCTCGGTTCGCTGCTGCGAAGATTCTCGTCCAGGGCAAAGCTGGTAATCCCGGTTTTCTTCCTGACATTTGCTGTCCTTTCTTCAACCTTTGGTATGTGGAATGAGTATAATGGATTGATTCCCGTGTTTATGGGGCTTGGTGTGGCGCTGGGCTATGATGCCCTGGCAGGATTTGCCATACTGGAGCTGGGCAAGGGGATTGGCTGGTCTGCCGCCACGCTCAATCCGTTTTCAGTACCCGTATCTCAGGGAATCGCAGGAGTTCCCATCTTTTCGGGAATGGGAATCCGTGTGGTATCCTTTGTGATTTTCAGTACACTGGGAATTGCTTATATTTTCTACTATGGACAGAAAGTAAGCAAAAATCCTTCTAAGAGTCTGATTCTTGGGGATAAGCTGGATATTAACTTTAACCGTGAGGAAATCATAAACACAAAGACCACGAAAAAGCAGATGTGGATTCTTCTGGAAATCCTCGTATCCCTGATAGCCATTTTCTACGGCTCTCTGAAATTGGGATGGGGCAACGCGGAACTGGCCGGCATCTTTGTGCTGATGGGCATATTTGCAGGCACGGTCAGCGGATGGGGACCAAGCAAGATGGCTGAAGAATTTCTTGAAGGCGCATCCTCGGTTGTGATGGGGGCTCTGGTTGTGGGCTTTGCAAAGGCAATCCTGGTCATCCTTCAGGGCGCCATGATCATTGATACAATCGTGTTTTACGCCTCCCAGGTGCTTCAGGGAATGCCGCCAATCATTGCAGCTCAGGGAATGCTGATTCTGCAGACATTGATTAACTTCTTTATTCCCTCCTCCACCGGACAGGCTGCCACTGTGATTCCGATTCTGGCGCCTCTGGGAGATCTGCTGGGAGTCAGCCGGCAGGTAACCTGCCTTGCATTCCAGTTCGGCGACGGTTTCTCCAATATTCTGTGGCCCACATGTTCCCTTGCCATTTCCATCGGTATCAGCGGAATTCCAATGCACAAGTGGTGGAAGTTTTTCATGCCCCTGTTCGGCATCCTATATATTGCGCAGGCACTGATTTTGTCAGCAGCTGTTTTAATGGGAATATGATTGATAGCTCCGTTTTTCTATTCAAAAAGAAGAACGTGACTCCAGCGATAATCCTTTTTGCTAAAATTTGCAGTCAGATACTGTCGGAGTTTTCGGAAATATGGTAAGATAAGCTATGGCATGTGGAGACGTTATCTGTCCTGGCCTGTGAAAGACGCATTTGCTATGGGACAATACTTGTTTGTATAACAGGTTCTTGGGGAATTGCCGTCGCTCAACGAATTCTAGTAGAGGTTGCATTATGGTTGGAGAAAAAATTAGAAAATTAAGAAAAGAAAAAAAACTGACGCTGAAGGATATTGCAGAGGCCACAGGACTTTCCATTGGATACATTTCCCAGTTGGAACGCGGAGCGGTTGAACCGTCCCTGGCCTCTCTCCGCAAAGTGAGTGAGTTTCTGGGGGTTTCACCGTATTTGCTGGTGGACCAGTCGGAACATCATCCTGCCATGGTAAAGAGCGACCAGAGACCAATTATCAAGTTTCCCAAAAGTGAGATATTTTACGAGATTGTTTCTCCGATGTCAGCACCGGAATACACACCGTCATCCATGGTGATTCAATTTCAGATTGAACCGGGCGGCCATGACTCCGAAGAATTTTTGACTCACCCATCTGAGGAAATTGTCATTCTGCTGCAGGGGGAAGCCGATATGGTACTGGGAGAGACAAGTTATCATCTGAATGCCGGTGATTCACTGGTGGTGAGGCCCAACATGCCTCACAGAACCATAAATACAGGTGAAACACCTGCAATCGGTTTCTGCGTGATGACACCCATGGGGTGGACGACCTAGCGGTTCTTTCGGCGGTTTTAGAGGGAACAAATATGAAAAGCGATTCTTCTCTGCGCAGGCTGCTTCCCTTTGCCGCCTATTTTAACATCTGTTTTTTCTGGGGGACGGCCGGCGTGGCAAATAAGCTGTCCTCCAGCATGATTCATCCGTTTTTTGCGGGCAGCCTGCGTTTTCTGATTGCGTCTGTATTGATGGCGCTGTGGGTGGGCTTTCGGCATGAGTCCCTTGCTGTCGGCTTACGTGACGGAAAGACCCTGGCAGTGGGAAGTGTCCTTATGTATTTTCTGAACACGGTGCTGCTTTTATTCGCCTCCCGGCGTGTGGATGCGGGAATAAGCACGGTCATGGTCAGCCTGATTCCCATTACGATTTTGCTGGTGGACTCCCTTGCCGCCCGTAAACTGTGCGTCAGCTGGGTGGGGATTGGGGGGATTATCGGAGGGTTTGCCGGTATCGCTGTGGTGGTGGTGGGCAGTATTTCCGGCGGAAACGCTGACCCTATTGGAATCGCGCTGCTGCTGCTTGCTGATATCGTGTGGTCGGTGGGAACCGTCTATCTGAAATATCAGTCAATTAGCGCCTCCGTACAGGTGCAGATTTTTTACCAGTCCGCGATTCCCGCAATCCTGTTTTTTTTCTGTGCAGTTTTGACCGGAAATTTTGACCTGGGGAAGTTATCGTTGCGCGGCGCCCTTCCCATGGCATATATGGGAATTGCAGATTCCATTGTAGGTTTGACCTCCTATCTGTATCTGCTGCGCAGGTGGAAAACCTCTGTTGTTTCCACGTATGCCTACATCAATCCGGTGGTGGGAATCCTCTTAAGCGCCCTGCTCCTGTCCGAGGAGATTACCATGGCTAAGGTGGGAGGGATGCTTCTTATCCTGGTGTCTGTGTTTGTGATCCAGAGAGAGGATTGGCTGAGCGGGTTGCTGACGCGAAAGGTAAAAAGGATAGCTGATTAAAGGAATGCATAATATAGCGGAATCAGAGCTGCTGCGGCATGATGTTGAGCTGCGGCAGCTCTGATTCTGTTTAGAGGGAATGGATTTGTTTCTGCTGAGTCAGGCAGCACATTTCCCCATTATCTGATTTTCTATTGAGCTGTGTCCATCCATTGAGAGGGCCGGCATGCTTGAAAAAAAGTTCATATATTTGTTATTCTATTAAGGCTTAAAAATCATATCTTATATCTTTTTCGGTTCGTCGTTGTGTTTTATCGGAATTCTGATAGTATCCTCCTGTGTTTTGATTACCTCCTGTTTATTCATTTCCATTTCCGGGGCAGCAATAAGCCGGATCCTTCAACGGTCATGCTTATTCCCTGATTATGAAAAGTCAGCGCAGGAATCAGCGCAGGAATCAGCGCAGGAGTCAGTGCTCACGCGCATAGAAAATGGATGGAATAATTTAGCAGAACGTGGTATAATCAATCGGGACACGGTGCTGCTGTTAATCATTTTGATGAAAGAAAACGCTGTACGGCAGTACGCCGGGACAAAAGGGCTCTTTTTCAGAGGATTGCGAAGAAATTTGCGCACCGGATGTATATAGAAATGTTTTGCTCGGAGTTTGGGTGAGGATATTCTTAAGATATAGTTTGGATTCAATTGGAAGCCTGCGGGTACAGGGTACAAAAAAATGCCAGAATCCTTATAAGATAAAGATTCTGACATATAACAAGTGAATCGGAGTAACAGGATTTGAACCTGCGACCTCTCGGCCCCCAGCCGAGCGCGCTACCAAGCTACGCCATACTCCGTTCTCGAACCTCAATTATTATATCAGATAATTTTCATTTTGAAAAGACCTAATTTTAATTTATTTGGAGAATTAAAAAATGACACAGAAACCAAGTAAGAAAAAGCGGATTGTCAGCTTTGATTTGGATATGACACTGCTGGACCATAAGACCTGGAAAATTCCGGACAGCGCCATGAAAGCAATGGAACTGCTGCGGAAGGACTCGGTCATTGCCATAGGAAGCGGCAGAAACATGGACCATGATATGAGTGTGGTATACCGGGATATGATTATGCCGGACGCGGTGATACACATGAACGGAACGCGGGTCGTGGCTGAGGGAAATGTCCTGTTTGAACATCTGATGGACAAGGAGAGGCTCCGGGCATTGCTGGAATACGGAGATGCCCACGGAATTTCCCTGGGCGTCAGCCAGGAGGGAAAGGATTATTATATCCACCCGGAGGGCGTGGTCCGCATGGACCGGCTTCGCTGGGGTGTTTCGGAGCGCAATTTCGCCGATGGATGGGAATTGTTGGATATGCCGGTGAGGACATTGGTTTACATCGGCGGTCCGGAAGGCGCCAGGGAGCTGGAAGCCCATTTTCCTGAATTCAAATTTCCTATGTTCTCCGGGAACATGGGGGCGGATGTGGTGGAGCAGGAGGCTTCCAAGGCAGAGGGGCTGAAACGGCTGTGCCAGTACTATGACATTGGCCTGGAGCAGACAGTGGCCTTTGGAGACAGCATGAATGACTATGAGATTGTCCGTGAGGCAGGCATCGGCATTGCCATGGGAAATTCCGTGGAGGAGCTTAAGGCTGTGGCGGATTACGTGGCAGATGATATTGACCGGGACGGGGTATGGAAGGCATGCAGGCATTTGGGGCTGATTTAGGCTTGCCTTCTTTGAAGAAATGCTTGGAAGAAATTAATTGAAATATAATGTAATCATGATAATTTAAAAGAATAATTTATAAGAACATAAGGGAGAACGGGTATGGCAAGAGAATTTGACGTAGTGATTATAGGAGCCGGGCCAGGGGGCTATACGGCAGCGCTTAAAGCAGCGGAATTTGGCCTTAAGGTTGTGGTGATAGAGGCAAAGAAGATTGGAGGCACATGCGTAAACAGAGGATGCATTCCAACCAAGGCGCTGCTTCACGCCTCTGATATGTTTCATATGATGCAGAGCTGTGATGAATTTGGCGTGTCCACGGATTTTATTTCCTTTGATTTTGGGAAAATGCAGAAGTATAAGAAAAGTGCGGTGGTCAAATACAGGGACGGCATTAAGTACGGCTTTGAGAAGCTGAATGTGGAAATTGTTTACGGAACAGCGGTGCTTCGTAGGGACAGGACCGTGGAGGTGGAGCTAAAGGAAGGCGGCCGCGAATTCTTCCGCGGAAATGCTGTCATTATAGCTACAGGCGCAGTGCCCTACATGAGCCGGATTCCCGGCGCGGACCTTACGGGCGTATGGAACAGCGACAGGCTGCTGGCAGCTGAGAGCTGGAATTTTGACAGGCTGACAATCATGGGCGGAGGCGTTATCGCGGTGGAGTTTGCCACCATGTTCAACAACCTGTGTTCCCATGTGACAATTGTGGAGAAGCAGAAGCATCTGATGGCGCCTATGGATGATGTGATGTCCGCAGAGCTGGAAAAAGAGCTGCGCCAAAAGGGCATTGACGTGTACTGCGATGCCACGGTTACTGAGATATTGGAGGAAGAGGGCGGGCTAAGCTGCGTCATCACTCCCAACGGGGAGGGAGAACCCATCAAAATGAGGGCAGGCCAGATACTCATGGCCATCGGACGCCGGCCCAATGTGGAGAAGCTTTTAGGCAAGGATATTTCTCTGGAGATGGAAGGCGGGAAGATTGCCGTAAACAGCGATTTTGAGACAAGCGAGCGGGGAATCTACGCCATAGGGGATGTGTCCGCCAGGACACAGCTGGCCCACGTGGCAGCGGCCCAGGGTACATATGTGGTGGAAAAGATAGCCGGAAGGCCCCACAGCATTAAGCTGGAGGTAGTGCCTAACGGTATGTATGTGTCCCTTCCGATTGTGCCAAACTGTATCTATACGGACCCGGAGATTGCCACTGTCGGCATCACGGAGGAAATTGCCAGGGAAAAGGGGCTGAAGGTGCGCTGCGGTCATTTTTCCATGAGGGAAAATGGAAAATCCATCATAACCGGTGGGGAAAATGGATTTATCCGTCTGGTATTTGAGGCATATTCAAATACCATCGTGGGAGCACAGATGATGTGCCCCAGGGCTACGGATATGATTGGGGAAATAGCCACGGCCATAGCCAACGGACTGAGCGCAGAGGAAATGTCTTTTGCCATGCGGGCACAGCCTACGTACAATGAAGGTATTGGGGCGGCCATAGAGGATGCCATGAGGAAGAAATAAGTGCAGGAAGACAGATGATAAGTTGGGGATTTGAGATAGAGGGATTGGTGGGATAGGGATTGGTGAGACAGGGGGAGTGGAATGGAGGTAGTGGAATGGAGGTAGTGGAATAGGGATTAGAGGAATAGGGATTAGAAGGAAAGGGATTAGAAGGAAATGGGTTAGAAGGAAAGGGGTTAGAAGGAAAGGATAGAATGAAACGGAAGGATGGAAATGTTATGAATGTGGTTCGGGACAGGTTGGATGCATTGCGGAAATTGATGAAGGAGCGGGGCATGGATGCGTATATGATACCCACGGCAGATTTCCACGAATCCGAATATGTGGGAGAGCATTTCAAATGCAGGGAATATATGACCGGATTTACCGGCTCGGCCGGTACGGCTCTGATTACAATGGACGAAGCATGCCTTTGGGTAGACGGGCGTTACTATGTACAGGCAGCGGCCCAGTTAAAGGATTCCACAGTGACCATGATGAAAATGGGGCAGGAGGGCGTCCCCTCACTGGGAGAATATCTGGAAGATAAGATGCCTGAGGGCGGATGCCTGGGATTTGACGGCCGGGTAGTCAATGCGGCTGAAGGGCTTGCTTTGGAGGAAATGCTTAGGGAGCGGGGAGCGCGTATTTCCTACGGGGAAGACCTGGCAGGCATGATATGGCAGGAACGGCCTGAGCTGTCCGCGGAACCTGCATGGGTTCTGGATGAGAGGTATGCGGGAAAGAGCGCATTGGATAAGATCACAGATGTGAGGGAGGCTATGGAAAAGGTACATGCATCTGTTCACGTGCTTACCTCCCTGGATGATATAGCGTGGCTGTTAAATATCAGAGGCAATGACATCCTGTATAATCCCGTGGTGCTGTCGTACGCTCTGGTGACCATGGACCAACTGTATCTGTTTGTCAACAGCAGTGTGCTGGAAGGAAAAGCTTATCCGTATCTGGAGGATGCAAAGGGCATAAGCGTGAGGGAGTATCTGGAACGGACGGGCGTCACAGTGATGCCTTATGACGGGGTATACGATATGGTGGAGGGGCTTAAAAACGAGAAAGTCCTGCTGGAGAAATGCCGTGTCAACTATGCTGTATACCGCCTGATTGACGGGTCCAATAAGGTGATCGACAGGATGAATCCCACTGCTTCCATGAAGGCGGTTAAAAATGATGTGGAGATAGAGAATGAAAAGCGGGCCCACATCAAGGACGGCGTGGCAATGACCAAGTTTATTTACTGGCTGAAGAAGAATACGGGGCGTATTCCCATGGACGAAATCAGTGTGTCGGATTATCTTGGGAAGCTGCGCATGGACCAGGAGGGATGCATTGGCCTGAGCTTTGCAACCATATCCGCATATGGAGCACATGGAGCCATGTGCCATTACTCCGCCACACCGGAGAGCAGCATCCCTCTGGAGCCCAGGGGGCTGTACCTCATTGATTCCGGCGGCCAGTATTATGAAGGGACCACCGACATTACCAGAACCATTGCCATGGGGCCTGTGACTGATGAGGAAAAGGAACATTTTACCTTGGTGCTTATGAGTATGCTGCGTCTGGGAGATGTGAAGTTCCTTCATGGCTGCCGCGGACTCAGCCTTGATTATGCGGCCAGAGAGCCGCTGTGGAGGCGGGGGCTTAACTATGAACACGGTACCGGACACGGGGTGAGCTACCTGTCCAGCGTACATGAACGTCCCAATGGAATCCGCTTCAAAATGGTCCCGGAGCGCCAGGACAATGCGGTGATGGAAGCGGGTATGATTACATCGGATGAACCTGGTGTGTATATTGAGGGAAGCCATGGAATCAGGACCGAGAATCTGGTTTTGTGTGTTGAGGATGAGAAGAATGAATACGGCCAGTTCCTGCGGTTTGAGTATCTGACGTACGTTCCCATTGACTTGGAGGTAATTGACAGGGAGATTATGTCTGAGCGGGATGTGGAGCTGCTGAACCGGTACCATGAGCAGGTGTATGAGAAGATTAGTCCCTATCTGGATGAGGATGAGAGAGTGTGGCTGGCGGAGGCTACGAGAGCAGTTTGAGAGATGAGGAAGATTGAGAAGCGGGGAGAAGCCTTGAGATAAAGCAGGAGCGGTTGATGATGGCCGGATTGGAAAAAAGGCTGGACAGATAAAGATATTAAATGGATGAAAAGGCTGGTTAATCCCGCGGCATTGCAGAATGCAGAGCAGTGCTGCGGGAAATATCCGGTCTTTTTTGCGGGAAAGGGTGTGGATTTGCGGCGGGGTGGCTGGGGATGTGGGGACAGGGATAAGGCATTCATAACAGGGATGGCAAAAATTTATGTTATCCTGTTATTGACAGCAGGGAGATGTGATTTTTAGATGTAATTTATTCGGCTTATATGGTTATACATTAGGGGAAATATATGGTAGAATGGCCATATGGATTTTGATTTAGAGAAGGTTAAGCATGTTTGAATGAAGTTGACAGTAACTTGGAATTTGCTGTAGGTGCATAAAATTATGGATGAATACGAGGAGATAGAAAGATGGATAAAAGAGCGGATAGAGGGATGTCCGGTAAAATGGCTGGAAGGACGGCTAAAAGAATGGGGACGGATTCGGGTATAGGAAGCAGGAAAGGCGTAAAGGGAGATAAGGGCGGAGTGAAGGACAGGGTGAGAGACAACGTGAAGGACGGAGTGAAAGACAGGGTGAGAGACAGCGTGAGGGACGGAGTGAAGGATAGGGTGAGAGGCAACGTGAAAGACAGTAAACACAAGGTGAGGGACGGAGAAGGTAAAAACGGTGCAGGTGAGAGCGGGAAACGGTTTGATGGGAATGAGGGCGCATTTTCCAGGCAGCGCAGTGGAGAAAAACGCAGGGATGGCAGCTCACCAAGGGTACGCAAAGGGGCGGAAGGATTTTCAGTCTCTAAAAAACAAAATGGAGAGGCTCTTAATGCTGAAAGGCGGAGAGAGGATTCCAAAAGAGGAGGCTCATATGGGGGACGGGGAAGCAGACGGAGCAACAGTATCTGCCCGGTGCTGAATCTGTGCGGAGGCTGCCAGCTGCTGGATATGGAGTATGCCAAGCAGCTTGCGTTCAAACAGAAGCAGGCGGAAGAACTGCTAAAAGGACTCTGTCCTGTAAAGCCTATTATAGGCATGAAGGATCCCTTTCATTACCGCAATAAGGTACATGCTGTATTTGACAGGGACAAAAGAGGAAATATCATTTCCGGAATATATGAAGAAAATACACACCATGTAGTTCCTGTGGAGAAGTGCCTTATAGAGGACCAGAAAGCAGATGAAATCATCGGTACTATACGCGGAATGCTCAAATCTTTTAAAATCAGGACCTATGATGAGGATACGGGCTTTGGGCTTCTCAGACATGTTTTAATCCGCAAGGGTTTTTCCACAGGGGAAATTATGGTAGTGCTGGTTACAGCATCTCCGGTGTTTCCGTCTAAGAATAATTTTGTTAAGGCTTTGCGGGAGAAACATCCGGAAATTACCACCATCGTCCAGAATATTAACGGAAGAGGAACAAGCATGGTTCTGGGGGATAAGGAGCATGTGCTGTATGGCAAGGGATATATTGTGGACGAGCTGTGCGGATGCCGGTTCCGTATATCATCAAAGTCATTTTATCAGGTGAATCCGGTGCAGACGGAAATTCTTTATGAAAAGGCATTGTCACTGGCCGGTCTTACCGGACAGGAACTGGTGGTGGATGCGTATTGCGGTATCGGAACCATTGGGATTATAGCAAGTAAGGTGGCCGGGAAGGTTATTGGAGTGGAACTGAATCAGGATGCAGTCAGGGATGCTGTTAATAATGCGAAGATGAACGGAATTGAGAATATCCGCTTTTATTGCAATGATGCAGGACGTTTTCTGGTGAATATGGCTGAACAGGGTGAGAAAGCGGATGTGGTTATCATGGACCCTCCCAGAAGCGGAAGTACGGAGGAGTTTATGGACGCCGTAGGGAAGTTGGGAGCCGAGAAGGTGGTGTATGTGTCGTGTAATCCGGAGACGCTGGCCAGGGATGTAAGGTATATGAAGAAGCTGGGGTATCGGGCGGCGGAGGCTTGGTTGGTGGATATGTTTCCGGGGACGGTACATTGTGAAATAATTGTCGAGCTAAGTCGAAAATAGAAATATACGAACTCGATACAGGAGAGAAGGAATATCATCTGGGTGGGGGAGAATTCTACTGCATGAGCGGGCAGTGGAATTTAAATAAAAAATTCGTGTGTTCTATACTGCTAATAAATAGGATGACGAGCAATCCTTTTTATGTTAGAATAACGCTGTAGAAAATTGTTATTTCTAGGTGGGAGATAAGAGGAATTTGATGGGGAAATAATCCAGGATAGTTTGTTTCAAGACTTTATCAATCGTTAGGAGGATGCCAAGTAAGCATAGCGGATAACCTGAATGTTGTTATACCAGAGAATATGGATTTTAAAGCAAAGGATGCCACTGTGGTAACGTACCACAAAGACGAATTGTGGATAATGCTCGTAGAAAGAGACATAAAAAACAGAGTTTACAAAGGCGGTCAAGATAAGCTCTGCTTCATTTGCTAGCTCAGAAAAGGCGCTAACGTCACAACTGATGTCTTAGTAAAAATAAGCTAAGAGCTGAATTGCGACATTTCGGATATTTGCGAGAGTGTAAAGGATGAATAGGGCATGAGCGATTAGCCGTATGAGTCTGTTTAATCGGACAGCCTATTTGATAAAATGAAGAGAGGAGGCAGCATACGGATGGCCGCAAGGATTCTATGGGATATGCATGAGGCTGCAGTTCTTTTTCAGGCTATGCTCCGCGTTTTAGCGGGTGAGATCAAAAGAAAAGAGGCTGTTTCTGATGTCTCATCCAGACTGCGAGAAATAGCTATAGGACGAGGGATAAAGATTGATGAAAAATATAGAAACGAAAATGGAGTAAGCTTGCAGATGAATTGCCTTGAGTATGCCTATACAGAAGGACAATCAGGACTGCACGTTACAAACGGATGGTATTTTGATATCGTCCGAATATATAAGGATGAACGAGAAATATATGAGAAGTTATTACGGGAGGCGAAAGTAATGTCAGAGTCAGTTCCTGATAACAGGAAGAACTTCCTTCTTTGGCTTGAAAATAATAAGCCAGAGAAGATGGCGTCTGACATCAGGTTGTCCATAAGTGTTCTGAATATACTGTTACAAAAGAACGGAACTATCAGTTATCAACTTTTTGATATTGATAGTTCCGATGAGATTATCGATTTGATAGAAACAATCAAAAATAATAGAGGTATAAGAATTCATTCCAAAGGATGTCGAGCGGATATGCTTAGCGCTCTTTATGCATACAAGGAGTTTTTTGAGTCAAATTTCATAGATGAAGTTATCCTCTCTGATGGTGTGGAAGGTGAACTTCAAACCGCATCTTTTACGGAAAGGATGGACTATTCCTATACCTGTCCAGCTACTGTAGAATACTTTGGAGAGGTATATTCTGTCAAAAACTGGTCAGACGCATATGTACAGACAGTGAGCTGCCTTTTTAATCATTATTCAAAAGAGATCAAATCACTGATTGGTAAAAATATAGGCGGAAGAGAATGCGTAGATATTACGGATGAACGGGGGAAGCGTGATCTAATAGCTCCGAAAGAAATAACCGGGGGATTATATTTAGAAACAAACTGTAGCGCATCTGGAATTATCAGCAAAATAAGACAACTGATGGATATCTGCGGAATTGATTACTCGAATGTCATAATCAGGTACATGCCGAGGAGAGCTTCACAGAAACAAGGGCCTTCCTTAGATGAGTCGACACGAGACGCCGCAAATAAAATTAACGGAGATTTCTATACATGGCTGACAGAAACAGAGGGGCTGGCAGCTCTGACTGGAAAAAGCTATGCTTCTGGAATAAACAACTGTGACGCTTTTTGCCGGGAGCATAATATTGGAACGGGAAGAATATACGGCGCAGAATCTTTGAATGAAATAAATCATAATATAGACCTTCTTGTAGGCGATTTAGAATTTCAGGCCTATAACGATATTCAGCACCATAGATTCACTGCTGCACTTACAAAGTACAAAAAATATCTTGGTTTGAATGAAGGCGGCCAGGTCAGACAATATTCGCCCACACAGCAACCGAAAGAGAAGAATGATCTTGTAGAAATCAACACGGATGAACAAATGCGGATCAGGACAACGCTGGAGCTTCCTCGTTTTGAGTATGGTTTTAAGGATGACGGAGTAGAACTATATAGATTCCGAGCATCCTATTTAAAAGTCAATAGCGTTGAGTGCGCTCTCGAGGATAAACAGCTGCTTACAGTAATAAGGAAAATGGGATTTGAGTTCCAAGGTAAAATCTATCTTATAGCTGACGATGAAAAGCGGAGTATAGAAGAGAGTATAAGAGAATTTGAAACTCAGGGTGTGAACATAATATATTACGAATCTCTGTATGAGCTGAATTCAGACCATTATTTTGAAGCTAAGATCATGTCATCTGAAATGCTGAAGGCCATAATAAAAAACTTACTCCCAGACTTCAGATATAAGGGCAATTACTTTGCATTGATACAGGGACGGCAGACTGAGCTTGAATTAATAAGAAACGATATCCTTCGTGTGTGGGGAGAGAGCGTTTTAAGGACGTTTGATGAACTTTCTGTAGAATTGCCGTTAATACCGCTCGATAAGATCAAGTTTACACTTGCCCAGCAACCAGCCTTTATTTGGAATAGTTTTGAGACCTATGCAAGGATCGATCGTTTTAAAGCGGACGAGAACGAGATAAAAAATCTTGTCACATTTATTGATGAGGAATGTGAAGAGCATGGCAGGGCTTCTCTTGATGAGCTTCCTTTTGACAATTTGAAAGTTGCGAATCCAGAGTTCTCCGATTCTGCTTTTATTGGATGCTTCTGCAAACTCATAGAAGACCGGTTTGACCGTAATGCAAGAATTTTGACACGAAAGGGAGCGAGCAAAGATACATACACCGCAGTTATTGAGTTTTGCCGAAAACAGGAGAAGTGTACATATGACCTACTGATACATATTGCGGAGAGAGTCGCTGGTACCATAAGGCAATCAGAGATTATCGATGCAGCAAATGCCGTCATGGTGCGAATTGACAAAGAGAATTTTGTTGCGGACAGTCTGATAAAGTTTGATGTCGACAGGATTGATACAGCGCTTGACCATATTGTGAGGGCTGATTTTATGGGAATGAGGGAGGTCATGACCTTCAGCATTTTTCCTTTCTGTGGATATGGTTGGAATCTCTTTTTGCTAGAAAGCTATTGTCGGAGATTTAGTAAGAAATATAGATATGATACGCGCCGGGCAAATTCATCCAATTCTGGTGCTGTGGTAGCCAAGTCCTGCACGCTCAGTTATCACGATATTATGGCATATGCTGTGGCTCGTTCCGGAAGGAGTTTGTCCGAAGATGAAGTGTTTGATTTTTTGATAGAGACCGGATATATAGAGCGGAAACGATACAATAATATAACTTTGCTTATTAATGATGCCGCAGAGTTGCGGGAAAGGAGGGAGTAGCATGTACTCATATACATATGACGAAGAAACAGGCGGGATCCTCTTAAATTCCACGCCTACGGTATTCTCTAAAGAGCCGAGACCTGTATACGCGCCTGAACTTGATTTGCTCGGTTTTGATAAATATTGGAAATATGATAAACAGTCCGATATCCCGTATATGTGGGCTGAGTCTGTGCAGTACTGGTATAGAGGGAAAACGATAGCAAAACTTAAAGGTGGTAATCTCTATGAAGCGCCAGAAATAATCATTCTTGAGGATGAGAACGGCAAACCAGTGCAACCTGAGGTGGATGGTAGGGAATTACGACCGATTGATATAGCCGCCATGGTGAATAAAAACAGAGATATGTTGGATGTTATTGAAAACACTACGGCAAAGAAAATTATTGCTATCTACGAGAAATACAAAAACAAGCTAGATGTGTTCCACGTGGCGTTTTCAGGAGGCAAAGATAGTGCTGTCCTTCTCGACCTTGTAAAACGAGCACTTCCTAAGGAAAGCTTTGTAGTGATATTTGGAGACACTGGTATGGAGTTCCCGGATACCTACACAGTAGTTGAAAAGACCAAGGAAGTGTGCGATGCAGATGGAACACCGTTTTATATTGCCAGATCACATCTTAATCCACATGAATCGTGGAAAATATTCGGACCGCCAGCGAGAGTGTTACGGTGGTGCTGTAGTGTTCATAAAAGTGCTCCGCAGACACTGAAACTTCGAGAGATAACCGGTAAGGACGATTATGTGGGCATGGACTTTGTAGGCGTGCGTAAACACGAAAGCGTAGCTAGAAGTGAATACAAGTACGAAAATTATGGGAAGAAACAGAAAGGACAATATAGCTTTAACGCTATTCTAGAGTGGACGTCTGCAGAGGTGTGGCTTTATATTTTTGCGAAGAACCTCTATGTAAATGAGGCATATAAAAAAGGAAATTCGAGAGCCGGATGTTTGTTTTGTCCTATGGGTGGCAATAAGGGAGATTATGTGCAATATCGATCATATCCATCGGAGGTGAAAAAATACGTAGATCTCATTAAGATGATGGATGCAAGGGATAAGGACAATGATCAAGCGTTAAATACATATGTTTCCTTAGGCGGTTGGAATGCTCGGAAAAACGGCAGAGATTTAACCATAAATAGGCAAAAATATAAAGATGAAGTAAAAGAAGGGCAGATTATTATTACAGTAATAAATCCGGCAACGGATTGGCGCGAATGGATAAAAACACTAGAAGAAATTCCATTTGACTTTTCTTTTGAGGAGTCTGAAAAGGGATACATAGTTACATGTGATGCAGCTTTGTTAAAAAAATATCCGCGGGAAGTAAAGAAATTCAAGCAAGTCTTTCATAAGGCAGCTTATTGTAACGGATGTCGGGTATGCGAGACAAATTGCAGACATGGATGTATTACATTTAATCATGGATTAGAAATAAATAATTGTGTTCATTGTGGTCAATGTCATGAAATAGATGATGGATGTCTGTTATTTCATTCACTAAGAACATCAGCAGGAGGAAATATGAAAGATAAAAGCATTAATTCTTTTGCAAATCACGCACCTAAGGTGGAGTGGATCAGAGAGTTTTTTGAGCTCGGAAATGATTATTGGGATAATAATACACTCAATAAGAAGAATCAGGAGCCAAAGGTCAAGCGTTTTCTCAGAGAGTCTGGTGTAATTGATAAAGATAATAAGTGTGCAGGTCTATTTGATCTTATTACCAATATTGGATGGGAAAGCGAGACATCATGGGGTATTATGGCCATTAATTTCGCCGAAAATCCGCAGTTTGCTTGGTATGTTAATAACTTGGACGTGGGAATATATTACGACCGAGAAAAAGTAAGGGACTTGCTTATGGCTGAAGGTGTTAGTAAAGGCGATACCACATCAATCATTAATGCATTTAAGAGATTTTGTGAATTGCCAATGGGCACTTCGTTAAATTGGGGATGTGTTGTGGATAATGGTAATCAAATAGCTTCTATTTGCAGAACTAAGTGTATTATCTCCGATAATCGCGTTGTTCTCTATGCTCTTTATAAGTTCGCAGAGAAATGTAACGACTACAAAGAATTCACGTTGGCCTGGATGATGAACAACGATATTGATCGGGACGGTATCAGCCCTACTCGACTGTTTGGACTTGAATATGAGGAAATAAAGTCCATTCTTATGGGACTTTCAGCAAAGTATTCGGAATTTATTAATGCTACGTTCACGAACGATCTGGATAAAATATCATTGACGGACAAGACATCGTGGGATGTCCTCTGTCTGTTTGAGGAGGAATAATTATGGCAGACTTTGGAAGAGGAAGATACGATCAGTTCTTCGATGTGGATGAGAAATATTTCCCGTGTATTGATGATTCCGCTATAGCTGGAGGCGCCAGATGGGATACTACGTATCCTCATACAACATTTGTTAAACTGCTTCGAGCAAGTGAAAATATGTTGGGTGGTAGCACGAATCGCTCTATTTGGATTCACGGTGCCTATGGTACCGGTAAATCCCAGTGTGCATTTGCGCTGAAAAAGATCCTCGAAGTGCCCGAGGAGGAACTGAAAACATACTGGGAATGCTACGATCCGTTGAGAAAAGAAAGCGATCTCCTGACAAAGCTTCTGGGACACCGTGACAGAGGTATTGTTACAGCCTATCGATATGCGACGGGAGGTATCACAACACCTCAGAAGTTCTTTGCTGCCGTTCAGGAGAGCGTCAAGGAGGCTTTAATAGAGAGTGACCGTGTTACATACAGGGGAGAAAATACGCTTAAGGAGAATGCTATTGCATGGATTGAAGATCCGGTGCACAAGAGATTTTTTGACGATTTGCTTAATAAGCCAGAATGGATGGCAAAATTTTCACAGTCAAATGCTGATGAAGTATTAAATACTCTGAAGAAGTCTTCTCAAATTAATGAACTTTTGTCGAATATTTTTGAGCTTGCGGATAAAGAAGGAATCACGGCAATGAACTTTGATGCCGATAAGCTCAAGAATTGGCTGAAGGATGTTATTGATCAGAACCATATAAAGATTGTATTCTTCTGGGATGAGTTCAGTAAATTCTTTGAAAACAATAAGTATTCACTGGACGAGTTTCAGAAGGTTGTCGCACTCTGTCAGGAAAGTCCATTTTATCTTGTAATCGTAACGCATCAGGCGGGCAGTATTATTGACGATCAGGATGAGTCGTGGAAGGTTGTTCAGCAGCGTTTTGAGAAGATAGAGATTACTTTGCCCGATGACATTGCGTTTGATCTGATTGGCCACGCCTTTCAGGTGAAATCTGCTGCGAAGGAGACTTGGAATAACTGTGCGGATACTCTGAATAGTAGACTGAGTGATTCGAGAAATGCTGTTATGAAGGCAGCAAATATCAAGGAGCAGAAAGTCATTAAGGACATAATGCCGATTCATCCTATGGCAGCGTTTGTCTTAAAAAACATTGCCTCTGCTTTTGCGTCTAATCAGCGGAGTATGTTTGACTTTATTAAAGTAAGGGACGATTCCCAGGCTTTCCAGTGGTTTATTTCAAACTATGGGCCAGATGATGACTATCCACTTCTTACTTTAGACATGCTTTGGGATTTCTTCTACGAGAAAGGAAAAGATAATCTTTCACCTGATATACGCATGATTCTTGATGCGTTCTCACAGCAGAAGAATCTGAGGGATGATCAGCAGCGAGTATTGAAGACGATTCTTATCATGCAGGCAATTGACAAGCGTTTACATGGAGAGATCGATATCCTCAAACCTACAGAACAGAATATCAGTTATGCTTTTGAGGGAATCTCTTCAGGATTGGATTCAGCATGCAAGAACCTTGCAAAACAGCTCTGTAAGAGTGGAATACTTGTTCAAACTCCAATTGGAAACAATAAGTTTGCGTATGGAGTTGCAGTGCTGGCAGGCGATCAGGCAAAAATTAACGAATACAAAAAATCAATAAGAAATAGCCGTTCTACAGCAAGCCTTGTAAGTGATGGAAAGCTGGGAACTTGTCTTTCTCTGGGTCCTGCTTTGAAGCTTCGCTTTGCAGAGGATGATTCTGGGCAGATTACTCCGGTGACTATAAATGATTTTACAAAGACTATTAATGCTCTTAAAAATCGTCAGGAAAATTGGCATTTTAATGCGGTAATTGCATTTGCAAAGGATAGCGTAGAAGGAAGTGTTCTAAGAGAAAAGATAAAAGCAGCAATGGTCAGTGGAGACTACGATAATATCCTTGTCATCGATGCGACAACCAGTCCGCTTGGTGACGAGGACTTTGATGCATACGTAGAATACTCTGCTATGGCAAATTATTATCAGGGCAATAATAATCTGTCTGCACGTGAAAATTCCAGAAAGGCCGAGCAGGTGCTTTCTATTACTTGGAAGAATCGTATTTATAACGGAATATTTACAATCTGGAATAAGGACTATGTTGATGGAGAGAAGGTTGTTGGAAGTATAGGCGTTGCTGATATTCTTCAGACAGTCGTCTTGAGAAAATTCGAATATGTTCCGGATTTTGGTAAGGGTCTGACGGAATCTCAATTCAAGCTTACGAATGCAAAGGCCGCTGCCGCACTGTGTGGAATCAACCAGAAGACGAGTGGTGTTGTTGCAGGTGTGGAAAAGATCATTCTTGCAGGAGTCTGGAATGTTGCTGACTATTGGAGAAAGCCTGAAACTTCCGGACAGAGTATTTCTATAATTAAGAGCTCTGTAGAGGAACTTATTAGAGAGAAATTTGATAATGATAAGCCGGTACCGGTTTCAGAGGTCTATGAGCACCTTGTTTCTAAGTATGGGTACGCTCAGAGTAATCTTACAGCTTTTTTGCTCGGATTTTTGCTCAAGGAATACAGCCTATCTCAGTTTCGGTATATAGATCAAAATGGGGCAAACGGAGAAATGACTCCAGACAAATTGGCAGAAATGATCTCCAACTGTATCAGTAAGGAAACAGTGACTTACATCGTTAAGATGACTCCAGAGGAACGTGCTTTCTATGAAATCACTGAAAAAGCGTGGGACATTCCGGAAAACACACTTTCTTCGCCGGTTAAAGCGGCGGCTACTGTCAAATCAAGAATGATGAAGTTGGGACTTCCTGTATGGTGCTTGGAAGATGTAGACAATGATGGTGTTTATGACATAGTTTCCAAGTATATTGAGCTTGTACAGAAAGAAGGAGCAGATACGCATTTAGTTTCTAACGAAATAGGTGCTGAAGCCAGAAAGAATGCAACACTGATGGATTCGCTGAAACGTCTTCTTACTACTGTAAATTGCCGAAAAGGCATGCTGAAATTCATAGATCGTTTTAACGGTGGACAACTTCGTGCTCTGGCAGATAAAATTGGTGCAAATGATGACCGGCTGCTTACTGATATCGGAAGATTGTTTTCTGTGGAGTATTCAAGCCTTTGGAATTTTGATACCGGAGAAGATCAGATAAGAAAGTTGATTGTTGATTATACATATGTGAAGGCTACAAATGATATTCTTAATGCGGCAGCACATTCAAAAAAAGATGCCGATAGCAAATGGCATGAAAAATTAAAGTTTGTGATGTGCTCCTGTGAGGCGCTCCAGGAGGAATATCCCAATCTAAAAGGAACACTTGAGTTTCTGCGAAGGATTTATCTTGATATTGATATTTTACCGGAACAAATGAAATCATACACAGATGAATTTGTCCAAAATACGTCTGCTGTCGAGCAGTATCTTTCTAATGAAATTCCAGCATTTGCGGAAATATATGCGCCTTATTTGGATGGTTTAACAGATGAGGACATGGCGCTGCTTCGCACAACTGAACTTGCAGAGGTTTTCAAAAAGTCCAAGACGGAGAGCAATGCGATTGTGAGAAAAATTGCGGATGACTTCCGCAGAAATCAAACAAAGACACAGCTCTTTAAACTCTGGAAAGATAATACGTCTTCTAAAACTCCGATGGCATGGTCTGCAGTTAATCGGACGCCCATCCTTGCTATCGTACCAAAGAAAGAATATGACTCTGCTAAAAAGACATTTGACATCCTTAACCGTGGAAATGCATCAGAAAGTGAGTTGAAAGAAGCTCTTGGCTTCCTTGGTAAAACTACTATTTTTGCAGCAATGAAGAATAAGGAGAAAGTTGACACTGCGTTCAGAAGCATTCTTGGAACCTACAAAAAAATATTAACAGACATTGATAGAGTAAGAGATGCACTAGAAAACCTGCCTGTTGAGACCTATGATTGGGGAACACATCCGAGTGTTCAGGATAAGATCTGGGAGCTTGCTAAAGCAGAATACGATTCCGGCGCCAGTGATATGGCAATTGCGAAAATTAATGCAATGGATAGGGATGAGCTTAAGGAGCATTTTATATCGCTTATCAAGGAGAATATGACACTTGGTATTGAAATCATTAATGGAGGTGAATGATCTTTATGAATATGAAGGCAATCAATGATTATTTTGTCTCCAAGATCCATAAGCCATTCTTTATGGCAGTTGGAGATAAGGAATACGGAGAAATTATAGACAACCTTAAAAGCCGTGCTATCAGTATCATAAGTGTGAGTGATTGTTGTAGGAGTGAGGATAAGATTCCGGACATGGATGCTCTCAGACAAAGGCTGGAGACTGCTGATGTATCGTGTGCTTATAACGACGTTGTATTACTTGGGCTAGGAGAGTATCTTGCATTAAGTGGGGATATACGGACGAAAGATGTTCTTTTAGAGCTTGTTAACTACAACCTTGGCAGTGCACAGGTGGTGGTGCTTCTGCGATGCGTATCAACGCAGGTTAAGGCGCTTGTTAAAAGTGATAAAAGACTTCTTGAAAGTGGCAGGATAGCATTCGGTGATGATCTTGACACTACAGTTAGCTTTAAGTTTTCAGATCCCGGACTTGGGATATATAAAATAAGCGGAATAAAAAATGTCCTTAAGGCCTTGGAAACAGGCTCGTCAGGACAGATTTCCGCGAACACAGTTATGGAGTTCAAAGACTCAATTCTTCCTGTACAACGGGTAAAAGACTCGTATGAAGCAATTTCGAGGAAGATTAATATGTATGTTGTTCCGAAGGAGTGCGGAACAGAGGGAATGTGGGAGAAATTACTTTCACAGCTCCGAGATAAAAAATTTAAAATCGATGGAATTTTTTCTGACTATGACTTTCCTGGGTATCAGGATGCGGAACTTTATGAACTTCTTTATAGGGATGAATACAAGAGCTGGCTTTTTTATGTTTATTTAATGGTACATGCAAAATTATATGATGGGAAATATTTGGGTTATGTTTTGGAAAAGAGCAAAGGAATTGAAAACTTTAAGCGTAATGTCATGAATGCAATAATTGATATTCCGCATGAGGACCCCAGATTTTCCGTGTTTTATAAAGAGAGAAAAAAGCTGCTTTCTAATTATCCAGAACCAGAAATGGCCTCTTTTGTTAGTGAAAATAGGGAGAACGTGGATGAGAGTGTTTACAAACTGACAGATAATACGTTGGTTGAAAGGCAGGAAGTAATTATTTGGATTGCTTGTCACGGTATTCCGGATAACCTTACAGTGATATATCCCGATCTTGCTGCATATATGAAAAAATATTCTTTTATCGGGAAGAACCTTGCTCCGGGGTTTGCGGTAGGGCTGACAGCATATTTTGAAAAATATAAGGAACTTAAACTCAGGAATCTTATAACAGAGGAGTTTTCAAACGAGGTTGATAGGCTTGCACGGCAGCGAATATACAATCGTCTTCCGAGTAGAGATGAACTGGTAAAACAAGCTTATAGTAAATCAACGCAGCTATTTTGGATTGATTCCCTTGGGGTTGAGTATTTAAGTTATATAATCGAGCTTGCAAGAAGGCGTGGATTGAAGATTCAGGTGGAGATTGGCAGGGCGCTACTTCCAACGATTACGTGTGAAAACAGTAACTTCTTCAAGAACTGGCCTGAGGAATCAAGACACCCTAAGGAAGAAGAACTCGATGATACCAAGCACAAGGATAAAGGTGGATACTATTACAGCGCTAAAAACCCATATCCTATTCACCTTGCAAAAGAACTGGAGATAATCAAACGTGCTGTGAATGATATTGCAACAACCTTAGGATTAAGGAAGTACGACCGCGTTGTAATTGCAAGTGATCATGGTGCATCAAGACTTGCTGTCCTAAAAAATAAAGAAGTGAAATATGAAACGGATACAAAAGGAGAACATTCAGGAAGATGCTGCAAGTTCTTCTCGAATTGTGACCTCCCTTTTGCTATATCTGAAGAAGAACGAGGATATATCGTTCTTGCTGATTATGGAAGATTCAAAGGTAGCCGAGCTGCCAATGTAGAAGTCCATGGAGGCGCTTCACTCGAGGAAGTAGTAGTTCCCTTAATTACATTGTCGTTGAATGACAGCAGTATTGTGGCCTCGATTGTTGATGGAGAAAAGATAAAAGCAGACTATAAGACAGGAATCAAAATAGCGCTGTATGTAAATAAGACAATTCAAGATACATTGTTACTTGGATACGGTAATAAACGCTATTCATCGGAAAAAATCGATGATAATCATTACGCTGTGAAAATTCCAGATATAAAGCGGGCTGGAACTTATCCGGTAGATGTATATGTTGGAAAAGACCTTACAGCGCATATTGAAATAAAAGTAACAGGCAAGAGTGCATCGATGAGTGATGACTTTGATGAACTGTTCTAATAGGAGGGAAATAAAGTGACGAACACTGAAGAAAAACTGAGAAATTGCTTTGATGAGATGGTTGTATATAAAGATCTCAAGAAGCAGAGCAACATATTCTCTGCACTCAGCCTTCCGTCGTTTATGAGAGACTGGATTCTTCAGAAATTTGAAGATGAAGACGGAGTATTTGATGCTGAACAAGTATCAAAATTTGTGCATACATATCTTCCGAAAAAAGAGGACTGGAACGCGATAAAGAATCGTATTGTTATCGAACAGGAAACAGTCAGGTTTTTGGCTAAAGTCTCCATTGATATTGATATTAAAACTGGACAGGTATCGTTTTCGCTTCCTGATTTTGGACTTTCATACAAGGATACAATGATCGATGAAGCCGTGTGGGATGAATGTAAGGCAGATCTTGTTAATGAGTATGAAACATGGGGGATGGTAGAACTTGGCTATCAGTCTCCTGACGAATATGAACACGAATGGTCGTTCAACGTCAATAAAAATAAGGATAGATCCAAGGCTGGCAAGAAAGGGAAAATAAAACTTCTTTCTTTCAAGTCATTTTGTCCTTACAGGATTGATATCGACTATTTCAAGGATTCACGAAAAGAATTCACAACAAAGGAATGGATTGATGTGGTTCTTGGTGCAGTCGATTATAATTCAACAGGATACGGTGATGACGAAGAGAAGAAGCTTACGATGTTGACAAGGATTCTGCCGTTTATAGAAAAAAGACTTAACTTGATTGAACTTGCTCCAAAGGGGACTGGAAAATCGTATTTATTTGGACGAGTCAGCCGATATGGATGGTTGTCCAATGGCGGTATTATGAGTCGGGCAAAGATGTTCTATGACCAGAACAGGCATACAGAAGGTCTTGTTGCTGGAAATGATTTTATTACATTAGATGAAGTTCAAACCATATCTTTTACTGATGTTGATGAAATGAGAGCAGCACTTAAGGGGTATCTTGAATCTGGAGTTTACACCGTAGGTAATCATGAAGGAACGGCATATGCTGGAATGATTCTTTGTGGCAATATAAGCAAGAGGGTGATGGAGGAAGATGGTTTTGGAAATATGTTCGAGGAACTTCCTAAAGTCTTTCATGAATCTGCGCTGATTGACAGATTCCACGGCTTTATAAAAGGCTGGAATATACCGAGAATGAATGACGATCTTAAGGCTTCTGGGTGGGCTTTGAATTCTGAATATTTCTGCTCTATTATGCACGAGTTAAGAGATGACATGAGTTACAGAGCTATAGTGGATGAGCTTGTTGTTGTTCCAGATGGGGCTGATACAAGAGACACTGAGGCAGTAAAACGTATCAGCACAGCATATCTGAAACTGTTATTCCCGAATGTTCGCCAACCAGGGGATATATCTTCCGATGATTTTAAACGTTATTGTCTGGACCGGGCAAGAAAGATGAGAGACATCATCAAATATCAGCTTGGTATCTTAGATGCTGAGTATAAAGGAAAGGATATCCCTGCCTTTACAGTATGCAGGGATTATGACAGAGAATAAAATGGCTGATTGTTATGTCTGCGGAAAAAAAGATGTAAGCAAAAATGAAATTGGACTAACAAAAAAATTGATGGGGCAAAAATCCAAGAAGTTTTATTGTCTTCCCTGTCTTGCTGAACAATTAGAGGTTACGGAAGAAGAACTTCTTGATAAAATTGAGGAGTTTAAAAACGGAGGATGTAAACTTTTTGAATAAGGCAGGTGGGGCAAATGATATACGCGGATAATGCTGCTACAACAAAACTTGATAGAGACGCTTTTGAGGCGATGAAAGCTTATTTGACAACAGAGTATGGGAATGCTTCTCAACCATACTCATTTGCCAAACCGGCGAGGGATGCGCTAAAAAGGTCGCGGGAAATAGTTGCCACATGCATTGGTGCGGAGCCTGAAGAAATATATTTTACTTCCGGAGGGACTGAGAGTGATAATTGGGCAATAAAGTCTATTTTATATTCAAAAAACAGGAACAAACGTATTGTCACTTCTCAGATCGAGCACCACGCAGTGTTGAATGCCTGCCGTTCTCTGGAAGAATTCGGAGTTAGCACTGATTTTCTCCCTGTTAACAGAGAAGGTTTTCTTTTTCCGGAAACTTTAGAGGGAGCGCTAAAAGAGGATGTGCCGCTTGTTTCTGTGATGCTGGCTAACAATGAAATTGGTACTATTGAGCCGATACGCGAGTTGAGTGGCATCGCACATGAGCACAAAGCAATATTTCATACGGATGCCGTGCAGGCTGTTGGGCATATTCCAATTGATGTAAAAAAACTAGAAGTCGATATGCTCTCTGCCTCTGCACACAAATTTAACGGAATGAAGGGCAGCGGCTTTCTTTATATTCGTAAAGGGGTGGAGATTCATCCATATTCAGATGGAGGAGCGCAGGAGCGTGGACAGCGGGCAGGAACAGAGAATATTGCGTCAATTGTGGCAATGGCAACAGCTCTAAAGAAAAATTGTGACAGGATGGGAAACTCGACTACACAGCTTAGAAACTTAGAGAACACCTTTCTAAGCCAATTGTCTCAAGGCGGATTGGATTATGTGCGCAATGGCAGCGGTAATCACCTTCCTGGAAATATTAATATTTCCATTCGAGAGGCTGATGGAGAAATGCTACTGCATAGGTTGGATTTGAAGGGAATATGCGTATCTACAGGATCAGCTTGTGATTCTGTGAACACACAAGTTTCCCACGTAATTAAGGCTATTCAAGTTCCTAGGCCTTATGCCGAGGGGACTATTCGGATAACATTTGGCATAGAAAATACAGAAAAAGAGGCAGTTGCCATTGCTGAAGCTATTATGTATATCCTTAAAAGGTGATAATCATTATGGAGAACCAAAAGAGGTGAATATGATAATCCAACAATTGCGTTATTGCTGTGAAAGCAAAGATAAAGTGGTGGATATGCCTTGAACGATGTAAATAAACCGATGGGAATAAGTAATTATAAGTTGTTAAATGAAATGACAGATGAATTAAAAGATAGTTTGCCTAACTATGGCGGGTAATGAAAAAAGAATTAACGATTAAATTATGCACCCGTTGGGTGTATATTATGAAATAATAATTGGAACGTGGAGCTCCCGCTAAGGCCCAATTCTACCTGGAGATAATCTTTTTCACCACCTCGAGGCACTGCGATCCCTTACCTTGTTGTAGTGTGTGGGTGCAGTTAAAGGGAAGTAACTTATGCATTATTATTTTTATTAATATAGAGTATTTTTGGAGGAAAGCGGAAACTTGGAAATCAAATATTTTGATGTATACGACAGAGGGTGGCATCACCACGGTTGAAGTTACTTTTGATCATGATACTGTGTTGCTATCATTAGATCAAATCGCTGCTGAGCTATTTCAAAGAAATAAGTTTACGATATCCAGGCACATTAAAAAAATTTTTCAGAAGGCGAACTAAGCAGGGATTCAGTTGTTGCAAATTTTGCAACAACTGGAGCCGATAGGAAAAGATATCATGTGGATTTTTATAATCTTGATGTTATCATTTCTGTTGGTTATCGGGTTAAATCTTTACAAGGAACTCAATTCAGAATCTGGGCTACAAATGCTTTAAAAGAATATATGAAAAAGGGGTTTGCTCTTGATGATGACCGTCTGATGAACCTTGGCGGCGGAAATTATTAACCGCAAAGGGAAAAGTGACACATCAGCAGGCATTGAGGGTGGCACGTTCGGAGTATGAGAAGTATAAAAAATAAGGAATATGTATTATCTCCTGTGGAATGTCTCTTTTTGCAGAATATAGAAGAATTGGATAAATTGGACGGAACAAGCAAGTAATGGAATGTCGAAACTTGGTTTCCACCCAGGGGAAGTTCTACTCTTTCGACATCATTATCGCACACTCACCACATGTGGAAAGTATTGTCCTGTTGCAAAAGAGTGTTAAATGATGATTAGGTGAGATTGGATAGTTGCCGTGTGGTGAGGCGTGAAGGCTTTTGGCTTTCGCGCCTTTTCCTTCTTTACACCCTCCTTGAAAAAACTAGTGTTTTTTCAAGTTTGCCACAGAATCTAAAAAAAATCTAGGCGAGAGATTTGACGCTTACGGCATATCCCCGTTTTTTGCTGAATTGCCGCTAGAGAAATCCGATGGCAGTCGGCAAGAGATAGAGGAACAGGAGCATGATGAGAGCCATGGCTACCGTATAGAATAGAGTTTTTGATGCTTATGATATCGAAAATTTTATTGTTGGAAGTAGAAAACAAATAAAGGACGCGTCTCGAAATTAATTCTCGAATAAAACGAGAGTCGCCAGTTCTGAAAAATCATGTTATAATTTTAGGAAAACAATCATTTCGAGCGATTCGCAAAAAGGAATTTCGTTAGTATCTAAATATGGATTATATCTGCCTAGTAGAAAAGGGTTGGATAATTATGTAAGAAGGGTTTTGAGATATTACGTAAGAAAGAGGGGATGAGCTATATGAGAAAAACAGTGGAAGTACCGGCATATCATGAAATGATGCAGGAATTGTTTCAGGCCATAAAAGAATTAGGGGGGTCGGGAACGATACAAGAGATTGATGATAAAACGATTGAAATATTAGGTTTATCTCCAGAAGTATTAACAATTATGCATGGTGATACCAGTAAATCAGAAGTCGAATATAGGTTGGCGTGGACAAGAACATATATGAAAAAGGTTGGAATTTTAGAGAATTCTGCACGTGGAGTATGGGCGCTAACTACGGTAGGCCGTGAATTACAGGAAATAAATTCGGATGAAATTGTTAAAAAGGTTCGTGAAATGACCTTATTAAAGATGAAAGATACGAAAGAGATAAGTCTTGAGGATCATAATTTAGAAAATGACGGCGTTGATACACCAGATGAAATCCAGACATGGCGCGAAAAACTCAAAAATGTATTAAAAAATTTAAAACCGGATGCATTTGAACGTTTAACACAACGATTATTAAGAGAGTCTGGATTTACACAAGTAAAAGTTACGGGAAAAACTGGAGATGGTGGAATTGATGGAATGGGAATAATAAAATTGAATGGAATAATTAGCTTCCATATGCTTTTTCAGTGTAAAAGATATACAGGAAGTGTGTCTGCTGGTGAAATTCGGGATTTTAGAGGAGCTATGCAGGGAAGGGCTGATAAAGGCCTGTTTATTACAACCGGTAAGTTTTCTACGCCTGCAATTGAAGAGGCCAATAGACCTGGAGCTACTCCGATTGATTTAGTTGATGGGGATGAATTGGTTGAAAAGTTGAGAGAATTACAGTTAGGAGTTGCCCCGGTCAATGACTATGTAATTGATGATGCTTGGTTTTTATCAATTTAGGCCCCGGATTTACTGGTACATCATTTACATAGACAGTATTTATCAACCGGACAGCATCAAGCATTTAATCATAAGCAATATAAAAGGGTAAATATATGAAAAACATACAAAAAAACACAATCCCCAAACACAGAAAACTCCATCTGATATTCAGATTCCTCCAGGGCTCCAAACTCTATTTTGCCGCCGCCGTAGCCGCATCCCTGGTATCGACCATATTAAATGCCCTGACACCGCAGATTTTTCGCTTCAGCATTGATGAGGTGCTCAGTGGAAACAGCGGAACCATCGGCAGCAGCGGAACCATCAGTAGCAGCGGAACCAGCGGAAGTTACCTGTCCAGCCACCTCTGGGTTCTGGCGCTGATGATTGTGGCGGTGGCAATCGCCTCCGGTATTTTTACCTACATCAGCCGTACCAATACAGCCAGGGCAGGGGAGAATTTTGCTAAAAATTTGCGGGATACATTATTTATCCATGTGCAGAAGCTTCCCATGAGATGGCATGACAGGAACCAGACAGGGGATATTATCCAGCGGTGTACTTCTGATGTGGAGGTGATACGCGGATTTGTGGTTACCCAGCTTCTGGAGGTATTCCGCACGGCCTTTCTTGTGCTTACGTCTTTTGTCATGATGTTTTCCATGAATGTGAAGCTTTCCTGCATCGTTCTCCTGTTCGTGCCGGTGGTTGTGGTGTACTCCACTGTGTTTTACCGGCTGATAGCCAAGAGGTTTACCACTGCGGACGAGGCAGAGGGAGAACTTTCCACGGTCGTGCAGGAGAATGCAACAGGAGTGCGCGTGGTGCGGGCATTCGGACGGGAACAATTTGAGATGGAGCGGTTTGACAAGAAGAATAATGCCTTTGCCAAGCTGTGGATTCGTCTGGGGACGTTATCAGGACTGTATTGGGGGATTGGGGATCTGATAACGGGGCTGCAGGTGATTGCGGTTATTATTTTCGGAGTGGTGGAAGCTGTGAATGGTTCCATATCGGTTGGTGAATTTGTGGCGTTTGCGGCTTACAATTCAACGCTGGTGTGGCCAATCCGCGGCCTTGGGCGTATTCTTTCTGATATGAGCAAGGCTGGCGTTTCGTTTGAACGTGTGGATTATATCATCCGCTCCCGGGAAGAAGCCTATGGAAAGACAGATGAAAAAGGCGGGAAGGAACGCGAACATTCCGGCGGAGAGTATGATATCTCCTTCCGGCATGTATCCTTCGGATATGAGGAAGGAAAGGATGTGCTCCGGGATATTTCATTTACAGTTCCGGAAGGCAGCACCTTTGGGATTCTGGGCGGAACGGGCAGCGGGAAGTCTACGGTAATCCAGCTCCTTTCACGGCTCTATGAGCTGGAGGAAAACAGGGGAAGCATCTGTATTGGCGGCAGAGCTGTTAAAGACATCCCCATTGAGGAGCTCAGGAGAAATATAGGAATGGTATTGCAGGAACCCTTTTTGTATTCCAGGACAATCCGGGAAAATATAGCGGCTTCCGTACCAGGCGCGTCTCTGGAGGAGATTCGGTACGCGGCTCAGATTGCGTGTATTGACGACGCCATTATGAGTTTTCCGGATGGATATGACACTCTTGTGGGGGAACGGGGAGTCACTTTGTCGGGAGGGCAGAAGCAGAGGATTGCTATTGCCAGAATGCTGCTTCGGAAAGCTCCCATTATGGTGTTTGACGATTCCTTATCAGCAGTGGATTCCCAGACAGATTACCGCATCCGCTGCGCGCTGAAGGAACATATGAGGGAGGCTACAGTTATTCTGATATCCCACAGGGTGACATCTCTTATGGGCGCGGATGAAATCCTGGTGCTGAATCAGGGAAAAATAGAAGAACGCGGAACCCACGGGGAACTGATACGGAGGAATGGAATCTATCGCAGGATTTATGAAATACAGATGAGCCGTGATGACAGAGACATGATGGGACAGGATGAAAAGGATAAAAAGAATAAAAAGGATAAGATGAGTAAAGAGGATAAGAAGAAAGAGGATAAGATGGATGGGGGGATAATCAATGGCAGCATATGAAGAACAGGAGTATAATAATCCCTTCAGCTTCCGCATATGGATGAAGCTGTTTCCGTTTTTTAAGCCGTATAAGAAGTTTTTTGCAATTACGCTGGGTCTTAATATTCTGCTTGCGGGAGTGGATATCCTTGTGCCTCTGTTCCAGAGCTATGCCATTGATACATTCATTATCCCGGACCGTTTGGATGGGCTTGGAGTATTTACCCTGGTTTATATTTCTGTTATTGTGGCCCAGACTGTCTGTGTGTATGTGTCGGTTCACGCGGCTACATCCATAGAGATGAATGTGGGAAAGGATTTAAAGAGAGCGCAGTTTAAACATTTGCAGACCTTGTCGTTTTCCTACTATAATACGACTCCGGTGGGATATATCCACGCCCGGGTGATGAGTGATACTTTGAGGATTGCGGGGATGATAGCCTGGGGCCTGGTGGATATGTTCTGGGCCCTGATTTATGTGGTCAGTGTGTTTGTGATTATGTTTATGCTGAACGCGCAGCTGGCATTTATCATCACCATGATTGTTCCGTGTATTGCCCTTTTGACCGTGTATTTCCAGAATCGGATTCTGAAATGGAACCGGAAGGTGAGGCGGATCAATTCCCAGATTACCAGCGCGTACAATGAAGGCATTACCGGGGTTAAGACATCAAAGAGTATGGTCATTGAATCGGACAATGAAAAACGCTTCTTTGAAAAGACATCGGATATGCATCAGGCGGCGATCCGTTCGGCTAAGCTGAATGCGGTCTATATTCCGGCTATTTTATTTTTCAGCTCTGTAGCTTCTGCTGTGGTGTTGGCAAAGGGCGGCTATATGGTCCAGGAAAATATCATAAAACTGGGGACGCTGTCTGTATTTATCTCGTATGCGGTTGTTATATTTGAACCCATACAGCAGCTTGCCAGGCTGCTGGCGGAGTTGATTTCCTGTCAGGCAAATATTGAGCGGGTGATGGATCTGCTGGAACAAAAGCCCAATGTGGTGGACAGAACCGATGTGCTCAGGAAGTACGGAGACGCATTTTCACCCAATAAGTGTAATTGGGAAAAAATCCAGGGAGACATTGTGTTTGAGGATGTTTCCTTTATGTACCCGGACGGGAAGGAATATGTGCTGGAACATTTTGACCTTCATGTGCCTGCCGGCATGAATGTTGCCATTGTGGGTGAGACGGGGGCGGGAAAGTCTACCCTTGTGAACCTGGTGGGGCGTTTCTTTGAACCGACAAAGGGAAGGATATTGATTGACGGCGTGGATTACCGGGAACGGTCGCAGCTGTGGCTTCACAGCCAGATTGGTTATGTGCTGCAAAATCCGCACCTGTTTTCGGGAACTGTGCGGGAAAATATAAGGTATGGCCGCCTGGATGCATCGGATGAAGAGATTGAAGAGGCGGCCAGGAATGTGTCTGCGGATATGGTTGTGGCGAAAATGGAAAAGGGGTATGACAGCGATGTGGGTGAAAGCGGAGGCCTGTTGTCCACAGGCGAGAAGCAGCTGATTTCGTTTGCGCGGGCAGTTCTGGCCAATCCTGCCATTTTCGTTCTGGACGAGGCCACCTCCTCCATTGATACCCAGACGGAAAAACTGATTCAGGACGCCACCAACCATCTGCTGAAGGGACATACTTCCTTTGTGATTGCACACCGTTTATCCACAATCCGTCAGGCTGATTTGATATTGGTTGTAAAGGACGGGAAAATCATAGAGCGGGGCAGTCATCCGGAACTGCTGGAGCAAAAGGGATATTATTATGAACTGTATTCCAGGCAGTTTGAGGAAGAGGAGGCTATGAAGGTGTTCGCAGGGGCAGCGTTCTCGGGAGAAACAGATTGGGAATCAGTATACCAGCCATAAGGAGAAAAAATGAGACTTCAAGAAGCGTGTGTCCGGTTTAATAAATTAGCAGGTATCAGATTTGAGGAATTGTTCAGCCAGAACGATATAAACATGATTATCATTAATAAAGGGAAAACAGGCCAGCTTTTGGAGCTGGCCCTGGGGATGCATTTGTCCAGCACAAACCTGGATTTTGATGATGGGGAATTGAAAACTAACAAGTGTGATAATGCGGGTAATCCAAAGGAAACGGTTTTTATTACACAGATTAGCAGTGTGATCGATGAACTTATTCAGGAGCGTCCCTTTGAGGAAACGCATTTGTACGAAAAAATCAGCAATATTTTATATGTGCCGGTCTGTAAAGACGGCAATCCCAAAGACTGGATGTTTTTGCCCAGCATCCATATCGATCTCAGTTCACCCCGGTATGCGCAGCTTCGGGAGATTTGGCGTTCAGATTACTACTCCATTTGCAGGCAGCTGAGGATGCACATAGAGACAAGCCCGGATAGGCGCATACATACATCCAACGGACAGCATATACAGGTGCGGAGCAAGGATTCAATGCCGTATCGCCCTATTTATTCCGGAGTATATGGCCGTAATGTTTCAAATAAGAACCATGCGTTCTATTTCCGTAAGGAGTTTGTTTATGATATCCGCAGTATGAGCAGATAGGTATGGGTACCGGATCATTTTCAGGAAGGCCGAATCCGGCCTTCTTCTGCCGGCCTTGCCGAATCCGGCTATTCACCGCCGGCCCGTTTTTTAATATACGTCTTATTTCACCCCGCCTTTTATTCTCCTAACCGGCCCCTGCCGGTCAATACTCCACATGCATCACTATATTTTGTGGATAATCTCCATATGATTTTCCGAAAATGTTGATTCCGCCCACATGTTTTGCGTCCTTTTTAATTTCTATCTTAAAAGAGATATAGGGCTGGGCTGAAAGCGCAAGGGTATCAAGGTTGATTTCTTCTGATTTCATCACCCCGTCTAAATAAGTTCCGCTCCCATCCACGCTGATTGTTTTTAAAAGACCGAATTGTGTGTTTCCGTCTGTCCACCAGATCGGTGTCAGTTTTCCGTGCCTTCCTCCAAAATCACCAGGAGAGGTATAGGTAAGAAGTTCCCTGTCATTGATGGAAAATGTAATGTCGGAGGGCCACACATTCCGGTATCCAGGTGCCTCGGAGCAGATTTCCAGGCTGAATGATACATAATTTGGATTTTTGCCGCTGATGAAATGGTTCGGGAAGCGGTATTCCACAAAACCCCTCTGGAACCAGATTAACTGTGCCGCGCTTCTGCCGGGTGAGTAAAAAGATTTTATATCATCGCAGGAATCAATGTAGGTTTCCTCGTTTACCATTCCGCAGGTCGGATGAATCCTGAAATCGTAATAATTCCCAATGGGCATATCCACGCTGAATGACCGCCGCTCCTTCTCCTGGGGAGAAGTGTTGATAGACAGAAACACATCCTCTGCCCTGGAACTGCATACTTTTTGGGAACCCCGGACGCCCGGAAGCATCTCTGTATTAATCAGATTGGCTTCTTCCAGCATATTCACATGAAATGCAGCCGATGAAACAGGAATCGTAAGCTCCTGCGCCAGTTCCACGATATTCATGGACTTATGTTTTAACAGCGCCAGCATCCGGATTCTGACTCTGGATGAAAGCGCCTTCCCAAGCCGTTCAAATAATTCATAATTCTCTTCCGAATCAATGTCAAGTACAATATGCCGGTCTATTTTTTCTTTTTCATTTGCTGATTGCCGATTCATAGATACCTCCCGCAGCTGACTTTTATGCATAGCCAATTTTTATGCATAGCCAATTTTTACACATAGCCGACTTTTACACACATCCAACTTCCTGCATAGCAAACCTTTTTCAGCCATACCCATTCAGAATGCTTTATTGTTTTATTATATCGGGTGTAAAAGTAAAAAACAAGGAGGTTGAATGTTAATCCTGCCATTTATTACAGTAATACTGTATTAATCAAGCCATACCAAAACATTAATTTTGGAAATATGCACAAATATTTTATTATTATACCCACAATATATTGACATTTTGTACAATAAGTGCTATTTTAAAGGTACATTAAAACTGCAAGTAAAGATGTGAGGGTGCCATGACAAAATTTTATAAAAAAGGATATCCCAGACCACAGTTTGTGAGGGAATCATTTTTCTCCCTGAATGGAGAATGGAACTTCAGATTCGATCCCCGAAAGGAGGGAATCAAATGCGGATGGCAGAATGGTTTTGAAGACCGGAAAATTATCGTCCCGTTTTCGTATGAAAGTCCGGCGGGCGGAATTGGGGTACAGGATGAATGTAATGTTGTCTGGTATTCCAGAAGCCAGTCATTTGAACTTCACGAAGGGAAAAGAATCCTTTTAAACTTTGAAGGGTCGGATTACCGGACGGAGCTCTGGGTCAATGGAATTTATATGGGAGTTCACGAAGGCGGATATACCAGATTCACCTTTGATATTACCGAAGCACTGAAAAAAACGGGGAATCAGCTGGTCTGCCGCATTGAAGATACCTATTCAACCGTACAGCCCAGAGGAAAACAGCGGTGGCTTAAACAAAATTATGACTGCTGGTATACCCAGACAACGGGAATCTGGAAGGATGTATGGGCAGAAGAAACTGACAGCAGTTATTTAACAGCCCTTTATTTAACACCTCTCTATGACGAAAATTCCCTGGAAGTTGATTATGAACTGAATTTATGGAAGGACAGCTCTGATTCATTTGAAATTGAAACCATTATTACATTTGAGAATTTTACCATTTATTCCGGAAAAGATAAAGTCATAAAAAATGCGTTTTCCAAAAAAATCTCTCTTGTTAATGATGAAATCAAGTGGAAAGTACGATACTGGTGTCCTAAATCACCTAACCTCTATGATGTATGCATCAGAATTTATAAAAATGGGAAGGTAATTGATGAGGTTGGCTCCTATTTCGGTTTACGGAAAATATCCACTGATTCCGGCAGAGTAAAACTCAATAATATGGACTTCTATTTAAAGATGGTGTTGGACCAGGGCTACTGGGAATCGTCCCTGCTGACTCCGCCGGATGAAGAGGCGCTGATTCTGGATATTAAAAAAATACTGGAATATGGATATAACGGAGTGAGGAAACACCAAAAGATTGAAGACGAACGCTTCTACTACTGGGCTGATGTCTATGGTCTTACTGTCTGGTGCGAGGCGCCTTCGTTCTATGAATTTGACCGCAGGGCCATTGAATGTGTGACAAAAGAGTGGGTTGACATCGTAAAACAGCATTATAACCATCCGTCCATCATTACCTGGGTTCCATTTAATGAATCCTGGGGGATTCCAAGAATCCTATGTGATAAAAAACAGCAGGTTTTTACGGAAGCCATTTACTATCTGACGAAATCCCTGGACGCCACCCGGCCTGTCATCAGCAACGACGGATGGGAGCACACAAAATCCGATATTATAACACTTCATGATTATGCGGAATATGGGGAGGATCTTCTTAGTCACTGGACGGATTGGGAACAAAACCTGTCCAATACCCAATCCTTTAACGGGGAGCGCTATGCCTTTGCCGGCGGTTTCCGTTATGAGGGACAGCCTATTATTTTAAGTGAATTTGGCGGAATCGCTTTCTGTAAGGATGAAAAGGCGTGGGGATATGGGAACGCAGAAACATCAGAAGGCGGTTATCTGGAACGGCTGAATAGCCTGACAGACGCGATATATAGTATGGATTTTATCAGCGGATATTGTTACACACAGCTGACCGACGTAGAGCAGGAACAAAACGGACACATGGATATGAACAGACGGGACAAAGTGGATGCCGAAAAAATAAGAACCATTATACAAGGAGGAAGAAAATGAGAAAGAGATTATTAGCACTTGGACTGGCAGGAATCATGGCGGCGTCAGCTGCCTTAACCGGATGTTCCGGTTCCAACGGAGCGGCAGAAACAAAAAGTGAAGCGGCCCAGACAGAGGAATCTGAGGGCGGAAAAACAGTAATTACCTTTTGGAACGGTTTTACGGGTTCTGATAAGGATACCCTGGAAGCACTTGTTCAAAAGTACAATGATACCAATGACAAGAACATTGAAGTACAGATGAATATAATGCCCTGGGACAGCCTTTACCAGAAGCTCGCCACGGTACTTCCCGTAGGCGAGGGGCCTGATATTCTGGCATTTGCTCCGGAGCGCCTTGGCACGTATGCGGAACCGGGTGCCCTGGCGCCTGTTGACGATGCTTATGCAGATGGAATCATTGATGAATCAGTGGTGCCCGATGCGCTGAAGGACAATTTAAAGTGGAAGGGGACTTATTACGGCGTACCCATGAACTTTGCAACCCTTCTTTTATATTACAATAAAACAATCTTTACAGAAGCCGGATTAGACCCGGAAACGCCTCCTGCAACCTGGGATGAACTGGAGCAGTATGCAGAGCAGATTGTGGAGAAAACAGGAAAATACGGTTTTGACATGGCGGTTAAGGAGACAACCCCAATGTGGTGTATCATGCTGTGGGGAAATGGCGGAGATTTCATAAAAGATGGAAAAGCTGTTTTTAACAGTCCTGAAAATGTGGAAACCATCACCAGGTGGGCGGAAAATATCCGTGACAAGAAATTTGGTCCGGAGGTTTTAACCGGAGGTGAAATTGACAAGCTGTTTGAAAGCCAGAAGCTGGCCATGTACTTCTGCGGGCCATGGGCAACCACCGGATTTAAGAACGCAGGCATTGATTTTGGTGTTGCGCAGGCGCCAAAGGGACCAGAGCAGCAGGTAACACAGGCAAACGGTGTTGGCATGTTTTTAACTGCATCCAGTAAGAATAAAGAGGCGGTTTACGACTTTTTCAAATACTGGAATTCTGTTGACACACAGGTAGAATGGTGCCTGGGAACAGGATTTCCGCCTGCAAGAACTGATATCGCGGACGATGCGCGTTTAAACGATAATCCATATATCAAAGAATTTGCAAAACCGGCAAATGAGAGCCAGATGTATTTGCAGCAGTTAACTAACTTTGCGGATATTGAGAATCAGGCTATTACTCCTGCATTTGAAAAAATTCTTCTGCAGAACGCAGATGTAAAAGAATCCCTGGATGAAGCAAATGACATCATTCAGAGCATGCTGGAATAGGACCCTGTAGAGGAGAATGTAAATGATGAAAACTTCACTGGAAAGAAAGAGGGAAAGAGCCGGCCTTTATTTCGTTCTCCCCTCCATGACCATTTTTACCGTATTCGTATTTATTCCGCTGATTATCGCTTTTATATTCAGCTTTTTCAAATTCGACATGATGTTCCAGAATTTCCAGTTTCAAAAGCTGGGTAATTACGCAAAGCTGGCGGGTGATAAAAAGTTTTGGAATGCCCTTTTTAATACGGTTTATTACACCGCCTTCACGGTTCCCGTGCAAATCGGGCTGGCTCTTGTGACGGCGGTTGCGGTAAAAAGAAAGGGATGGCTGAACGGTTTTTTTAAGTCTGTTTATTTTATCCCCGCCATCTGTTCCATGACCATTGTTTCCATCCTTTGGAGTTTTCTGGTTAATCCGGATATCGGAATGTTCTGCTACTGGGCAAAACTCCTTGGTTTCAACCCAATCAATGTTTTGAACAGTCCCACATGGGCCATGCCTACGGTCATTCTTGTCAGCGTATGGAAAAATTTTGGTTTTAATATGGTCATCCTCCTGGCAGGATTAAATGGAATTGATGAGTCTTATTATGAGGCCGCCAATATTGACGGCGCCACCGGATTCCAGAAATTCAGGGGAATCACCATCCCCATGCTGATGCCGACGTTAAGTTTTACGGTTGTGAACTGCATCATAGGCTCCTTCCAGGTATTCGACCAGGTATACATCATGACGAAGGGCGGACCTTTATTTAAGACACAGACACTGGTACAGCTTATATACAGCATGGCCTTTGATTCGTTCAACATGGGCTACGCGTCCACCATTGCAGTGGCGCTGTTTATCATCACCTTTATTATTTCAGTATTCACCTTTAAACATATGACAAAAGGTGAAGAAGATTTGGGCTGACGGGAGGAATACACATGACGCCGACAAATAACATTTACCGGAAAAATGCCGGAAAAATCATTATAACCATCCTGCTTGCAGCCCTGGCCTTTATCGTTCTGTACCCGTTTATCTGGATGCTGGTGACATCATTTAAACCGGAAGCCGAGATTGTATCCTATCCGCCAAAGCTGTTTTCGGGAAGGTTCAGTCTGGATTCCTATATCAATATCTGGAGGCGGGTTCCATTTTTAAAATACTACCGCAATACCATTATTTTCTCCACAGCAGTGACCGTCACATCGCTGGTGTTTGACACCATGGCAGGTTATGCCTTTGCCAGAATGAATTTTCCCGGAAAAAACATTATGTTTCTTCTGGTTATGGGAACCATGATGATTCCCTTCCAGGTAATCATGGTTCCGCTCTACATTGAAATTTTCAAATTTGGCCTTATCAATACGTATCCGGGACTGGTCCTTCCGCGGGCAACCAATGCCTTTGGTATTTTCATGATGCGTTCCTTCTTTATCTCCCTTCCCAAAGGTCTGGAAGAAGCCGGACGGATTGACGGCTGCACGGAATTCGGGATTTTTAGGAAAATCATGGTTCCGCTGTGCAAACCGGCCATTGTATCCCTGTTCATATTTCATTTTATGTATCAGTGGAACGACTTATTGTATCCGCTGCTCCTGACAACGGATGATAATATGAAAACTCTTCCCTCTGGTCTTGCCACCTTCATGGGAACCCATGTGGTCGAATACGGTATTATTATGGCGGGCGCGTGCCTGTCCCTTCTGCCAATCTTAATCGCTTACTTTATTGCGCAGAAGCAGTTTGTACAGGGAATCGCAATGACAGGTATGAAAGGATAAATCAAATGAAAGCAGAAATTACTATCAAAGAAGGAAATAAACGGCCTGTAAATCCTCTGATTTTCGGACATTTCATAGAATATATGAGAGACTGTATCGACGAAGGCATGTGGGCGCAGCTGTTAAAAAACAGGAGCTTTGAAATATCGGAGCACGTAAAAGACGGAGTCCCTGATTTCTGGCACCGGACAGGTGTAAAAGATGCCTTTCACTTTGAACAGGACTGGGACCACACTATTTCCAGAGAAGGCTGTTCTCTTAAGATAACAGACCGAAACCATTATGACGGGTATGCCGGAACCGCGCAGACCGGTTTATGTATCCAGAATGGAAGGTATGAAGGATATGTCTGGATGAAGTCTGAGCAGGAGGTTCCTGTTTCCATTGAAATTTACGATAAAGAAGGACGGGAATTTTTAAGTAAAACCATTTCTGTAAACGGGGAATGGAAAAAATACTGTTTTGACTTTCGATCCGCTGCAGTTACTTACACAGGAACAATGGAAATCCGCTTAAAAGCAGCGGGTACATTATGGGTGGATGGCTGTTCTCTCATGCCTTCTGATACGGTAGACGGAATATGGAGAGAAGTATTTGAACGGATTAAAAACATTTCCCCTGCTGTCATACGTTTTCCCGGCGGCTGTTTTGCCGACTGCTATCACTGGGAGGACGGTATCGGTGAGCGGGACACCCGTCCGGTCCGTAAAAATGAGCATTGGGGCGGTTACGAGGATAACAGCTTTGGGATGGACGAATATATGGAATTCTGCCGCAAAATGGGCTGTGAACCTATGATTTGCGTCAACTTTGGAAGCGGGACAGCGGAGGAAGCCGCGAACTGGGTGGAATACTGCAACGGCTTGGCCGACACGCCTTACGGCCGGTTAAGGGCTGCCCACGGCCATCCCGAACCCTGGAATATTAAATACTGGGATATCGGAAATGAAACCTTTGGTGATTGGGAAATAGGCCATCTGGATGCCTCCGGATATGCGGTCAAGTATCTATCCTTTTATGAAGCCATGAAGGAAAAGGATCCGACCATCACTTTCATGGTATGCGGCGGGGACGGAGACAGCACTTCCCAGGAATGGAACCGGAAGATTTCAGAAATCATCGGAGACAAAATGGATGTGGTATGTCTCCATATGTATTCACAGAAAGAGATACAGGGCGAGCATGACAGCAGGGATATCTACTACGCAACAGCTGGTTCCGTGAAAAAGTACGAAGGAATTTTAAACGACTCCTGCGAAACCATACGCAAAAGCGGCAATCCGGCTGCCATGGCAGCGGTTACAGAGTATAATGTGGGAACCATTATTGACTCTTACCGGGAACAGACATTAGAGGCCGCTATTTTCAATGCCGGCATGCTCAATATGTTTTTAAGGAATATAGATAAGCTTGCCATGTGTAATTTGTCAGATTTGGTGAATGGATGGCCCGGAGGATGCATTGTAAGCAAGGACGGCCATGCATTTGGGACTGCAACGTACCATGTTATGTCCATGTATTCCGGAAGCCGTTTAAAAGAGGTTTTAGACATAGATGTTTTCTCGCCAACCTACAGTACGTCTGAGCAGATTGGAAATATAGAACCGCTTTCCGGTGTCCCCTACGTGGACGGGGCGGCCTGCCTTGACGAAAATGGGAATACGGTTATTTTTGCGCTGAACCGTTCCTGCGACCAGGAAGCGGTTCTTGAAATTAAATATGAAACTCCAAATAAAACTGTGGAAAAAGCAGAAATCACCACCATTACTTCGGAGAAAACTTCCGATATGAACACATTGCCGGATGAATCCATTGTACCGGCTGCCTGCATTATGCAGACACAGTCCGGCAGAGTTACGCTGGCGAAACATTCTATAAATAGAATCGTACTTCTGCCATAATATAGTTTCAAATCACAGACATAGTAGCTGACAGCAGAAGGGTATACTTTTGCATATCCTTGGAGAACATAGAAGGGCAAATATTCGTTCATAAGGGGGTGATATCGTGGACAATCAAAATAACAGACCCAATAGGTTAATCAATGAGAAATCGCCCTATCTGCTGCAGCATGCGTACAATCCGGTGCAGTGGTTTCCGTGGGGAGAGGAGGCATTTGAGAAAGCAAGGCTGGAAAATAAGCCTGTTTTCTTATCTATTGGGTACAGCTGACCTGTCCCGGATGAAGTACGTGTCATTGGTGCCATGTGATGGAACGAGAATCATTTGAAAATGAGGTGATTGCGGAAATCCTGAACAGGGAATATGTCTGTGTTAAGGTGGACCGGGAGGAACGGCCGGATGTGGATTCTGTATATATGTCAGTGTGCCAGGCCATGAACGGACAGGGCGGATGGCCGCTGACTATCATAATGACGCCGGACTGCAGGCCCTTTTTTTCCGGTACCTATTTTCCTCCCAGGGCCCGTTATGGCAGGCCGGGTCTGGAAGAACTGCTGACAGCGGCGGCAGGGCAGTGGAAGGTGAAAAAAGAAAAACTTCTGGACCAGGCAGGTCAGATAGAGAAATACCTAAAAAGCCAGGAACGGACAGGAAGGCAGGCTGAGCCGGAGCTTGGGGCGGTGCACCAGGCATTCAGGCAGTTGGCGGATTGTTTTGACAATAAAAACGGCGGTTTTGGAAGCGCGCCCAAGTTTCCCGCCCCCCACAATCTGATATTTCTGATGGAGTATGGCGCAAGGGAGAAGCGGCCTGAGACATTGGCCATGGCAGAGAAAACCCTGGTGCAGATGTACAGGGGCGGTATCTTTGACCACATTGGAGGCGGATTTTCCAGATATTCCACGGACGGGCAGTGGCTGGTGCCACACTTTGAGAAAATGCTCTACGACAACAGCCTGCTTGTCATGGCTTACATCAAAGCCTATGGAAGCACCGGGCGGAAGATGTATGGGTGTGTGGCGGAAAAGATTCTGGAATATGTCAGGCGGGAGCTTACAGATTCCCAGGGAGGCTTTTACTGCGGCCAGGACGCGGACAGCGATGGTGTGGAAGGAAAATACTATGTATTTACCCGGGAGGAGATAAGGGAGGTACTGGGAGAGAAAGCGGGCAGGGACTTTTGCCGGCAATATGGAATAACAGGGCATGGTAATTTTGAAGGCAGGAGCATACCCAACCTGCTGGAAAATGATAATTATGAGGAGATTTGTGAGGAACCGTGGGGCAATGGTGACCATGGCGGCAATATCTGTCATGGCGCCTGTGACACCATTGGAGGCAGAGAAAATGAGGAGTGCCGAAAACTGTATCAATACCGGCTTGACCGCGCCAGGCTTCACAAGGACGACAAGATACTGGTTTCCTGGAACAGTTGGATGATTTGTGCATGCGCGATGGCAGGAGCAGTGCTGGGGGAAGAGCAGTATGTGGATATGGCTGTCAGGGCGGATGCATTTATAAAAAGCCATCTTGTAAAGAACGGCCGTCTGATGGTGCGCTACCGTGACGGAGATGCAGCGGGAGAGGGAAAACTGGATGATTATGCCTGTTATAGTCTTGCGCTGCTGGAGCTGTACCGGGTGACGTTCCGGGTTGATTACCTGAAAAGGGCAGCTGCCTGGGCGGAGATAATGACGGAACAGTTCTTTGACCGGGAACGCGGGGGATTTTATCTGTATGCCAAGGACGGGGAACAGCTTATTGTGAGGACAAAGGAAACCTATGACGGTGCCATGCCGTCTGGGAATTCCGTGGCAGCTCAGGTACTGTACCGGCTGACCCAGATTACCGGTGATGTCACATGGCAGAAGGTGCTGGAGAAACAGCTCTGTTACCTGGCAGGCGCTATGGACGGATATCCTTCCGGGCACAGCTATGGGCTTTTGACCATGATGGATGTGCTGTATCCCGCTAAGGAGCTGGTATGTACGCTATCGTCTGGCTCTGACACGGAAAGGCGCAGGAAGCTGGCTGCTCAGCTTGCGAATCTGGCCGTAACCGCAGAAGGACTGACTGTGGTGGTAAAAACAGAGGAAAATGCACGGGAAATGGAGCGTCTTATACCCTATACAAAAGATTATCCGGTGCCTGATACCGGTGAATTATTTTACCTCTGTGTGGGGCATGAATGTATGCAGCCGGTTCCGCAGCTTGAACAGCTGATTGAGAAACTTTAAGAGAGGACATGAGCCTTTAGAAAAGAGCCTTAAGAAAAGAGCCCTAAGAAAATGTCCGGGAATATTGATATACATGTCATTGCTGGGGAAAAAATGCCAGGATATCTGGAATAAGCCGGGAGGTCTGATGGATCCTTCCGGCTTGTTTTTTCAGGGGTTAGCATCAGCCCTTTGCATCAGCTGCGGAACCTGGTAGATATGAGCGGGAGAATATGGTAAACTTGATGCAGTGACAGGAAACGTTATATGAGCTGTTTATGGAGAAAGACGGAGGTATTATGATCAAAAAAGAGACAGTAACAAAGACGGATTTATTGAAGGTATTGGATCTGATGGAGGCATCCGGCATACAGTACTGGCTGGACGGCGGCTGGGGTGTGGACGTGCTGGTGGGGAAACAGACCAGGGAGCACAGGGATGTGGATATCAACTTTGATGCCCGGTGCACTGACGTACTGCTTGACACCTTGGTTTCCATAGGCTATGAAATCGTGACGGACTGGCGCCCGGTGCGGATTGAACTTTACCACCCGGAGCTGAGTTATGTGGACATCCATCCATTTGTAATCAATGATGATGGAACTGCAAAGCAGGCGGACCTGGAAGGCGGCTGGTATGAATTTGAGGCGGATTATTTCGGAAACGCGGTTTTTGAGGGCAGGACCATACCGTGTATCTCGGCAAAGGGGCAGAAAGTATTCCATACAGGGTATGAACTCAGGGAAGTGGATAAGCATGACATCCGGAATATCGACCATTTGCTTGCTGTTCAAGCCAGCGGCAGGGATGAGACAGGGGGAGAGGTATGCCAGGCAAAAAAATAGGGGGAAAGCTGTCGGCGTATTTGAGAAGAAGGCAGGAATCCAGGCCGCCCAATCCGTCTAATACATATGAATCATTGTCGGACGCCCATGCCGCGTACCTAAAGGATTTAGTTAAGCGGGCAGGAAAAAAGGATGCAACGCGTGAAATTTTCGGTTCGTCCAAACATGGATACAAACTGAATCCCACCGTGACACAGGAGGAGGTCAGGAGGTTTGAGGCGCACTGGCACCTGACTCTTCCGGATGAATATGTATTTTTTCTCACCAAGGTGGGAAATGGCGGCGCAGGACCGTATTATGGCCTTTACTCCCTGGAAAATCTGGCCCGGTATAACGAATATCTGGGGTTCTATGATGACAGGGATAAGGAAGCCCTGCCCTCATTCATTGACCGGAATATGAGTCCTGTTAACTGGGCGCGGGCCATGGAAGAGATGGAGGATATAAATGATGATAATGAATATGATGCCCGTATGAAGCAGGTCTGCTCCGGCCTGCTGGTCATAGGCACCCAGGGGTGCACCTACGATAATCTGCTGATGTGGAAGGGGAGCGAGAGAGGAAAAATTGTATATATAGACTGGAATATGGAGCCGGAATACGGTCCCTTTTTAACGGGTCTCACATTTCTGGAGTGGTTTGAGCAGTATTTCCTGGAAATTCTGGCCGGGCATAACCTTACATCCTATGGTTATATCAGCCTTAAATCCCAGCAGGAACTCAGAAAGGAGTATGGGGGAGCTGTTCTGACAGAGGACAAGCTTAGGATTCTGGCCGGATTCCATAAGTTTACAGAGGCGGAGCCTGAAACAATTGAGCTTCTGTTACAGCGGGACAGACCGGAGACAGATGGGGCAAAGGGAGAGCTGCTTTTTAAACTGGCGCCAATGAAAGGGCTGAAGGTATTTGAAGAGACTATCGTTGGAAACCATCCCCAGGGAGCCGTGGCCTGCGCCAGGAGAATGCCGGACCCGTATAAGGACCGGTTTTACGGGAAAATGCTGGGTCTGCTGTACCGCCCTGATATAAAGGACAAGGCCCGTATCTTATTTTTTCTGGGAGACTGCAGCAACAGGAAGGCTGCGGATTTGAAGGGATTTGCAGAAAATATGGAAAACAGCAGCGAGGACAGGCGTACAGCTGTTTATGTGATGGGAAAATGCCCGGATAAACTGGATTTTGCGGAATTTTTTGCAAAACTGATGCAGGGGGAGGATTACTGGCTGGCCCACGCCGCACTGCAGGCAATGTCCCGGACTCCCTGTGCGGAACTGACAGACACATATGAGTGGATGTGGAAGCGATATGAGGGGGACCGCATGATGCGCTCCAATCTGCAGATTGCATTTGAGGCAAATGGGATTGAGAAGAAGTAGAACCATTGATGCAGAACCGAATCAAGGATGACCGGAAGAGATATACCCTGCCGGGCGGTCCTGCGGTGAAAAACACTTTCCCGCAGAGCATGGGAGATATGTCGGAATCCGGCAGCATATAGGAAAACCGGGCCGGTAAAAAGCTGTAAATAGGGCAGTTTATTTACACCAAACCATACAATGGGTGTATAATAGATGATATACGACTTGGCGGGACATCTGGGAGGGCTTTGATTGGGATAGACAAATGAAATGCTGCGGGGCGGGGTATGGGTATGAACGGGATTCGTCTTATAAGGGAATGGTTTCTGGAAGGATATAATAAAGAGTACTTTGATACATACAGATCAGAGATCGAGCGGTATAATACTGGAATATTGACCTTTTTTAATGCGCTGGTGCTGTCGCTTCTGGTATTTGTGTTTGTTTCGGGTTTCTTTACCGGATATGTGGCTCCCATGCAGCCGGTTTATGTTGGGACGGCTGTATTTACTCTGCTGGAGATGGCAGCAGACCGGTGGATGCTGTTTAAGAGCAGCAGGGGCATAGAGGCTGCCGCCTTCCTTTGTATGATGAAAATTTATATTTTCTGTATTATTTCCGGGGTATCCTATAGTCTGGATATGCCGGCCATCAGTTTTTACTCGTTTATGATTGTGATGTCCATTCTTTTCATAGCAAGGCCATGGAAGCTGGATTTGTTTAATTTTCTAGCCGGTATAATATTCTGTATATGCAGCTTTAAGGCCAAGCCTGTCTCACTGGCCCTGGCGGATATTTACAATTGCTGGGTATTTTACGGAGTTGCATCTGCTGTCTCGTTCTGGATTGTAAAGCTGAGGGTCGGTTTCATCAGGAATGAAAATCTTCTCATCGTCCAGAGGGATACGGATATACTGACCACCCTCCCTAACAGGAGAAGATTTGACATATACGCAAAGGCGGCTTTTGAAATCCGCAGAGAGGGGCCGTTCAGCTTCCTGATGATGGATATTGACCACTTCAAGGCTTACAATGATACAAAGGGACATATTGCAGGAGATTATTGTCTGGAGCGTATCGGGAAGGCGCTGGGAAAGCTGGGAAGGGAACGCGGAATATTCTTTGCCCGCTATGGAGGAGAGGAGTTTGTGGCTGTGGATACGGAGCGCAGCAGCCAGGAATTAGAGAACATAGCAGGGGAAATCGTGAGGACCATATATGAATTAGGACTTCCTCATGAGAGCTCATCCTTTAAGCGTATTACAATCAGCGTCGGTTACGCCTGCCAGTCGGATGTGAGAGCAGAAGATTATATCCGGCTTCTGGATTGTGCCGACAAGGCGCTGTATTGTGCCAAACAGCATGGCAGGAATAAGATTGCCGGTTACGGGGGAGTGAATCGGAATCAATAGACAGGTGTAAGGAAAGATATGAAGAAGGCAGGAGGTGTGAAAAATCTCCTGTCTTTCTGTTATTATATTACTGCAAAAGCGTTCGCCGGTGTGTATCTGAATGATGATGAACTCTCATGCAACACTGTTGCATTTATCCCCCTCTCTTTGTTGCACATATGTTACACAATTATCAAAGTTATTTTTTAACCTCTATTCCTTTTTGTCGGAAACCTTTGTATTTAAAATGGATTTCCCTGTTATTTGTTTATTTCTTCATGCGGCTGGTTTTGGCATCATATTTGCTAATATAGTTAATAGCAGCAGATTGGTCGAGTAAGCATGGAAAATAAAATACAAAACAGAAAGGAATTGCATGGTATGGATTACACAACTTTACTGAAGAACAGCAGCGGGAAAAAATCGAGAGTAGGAATCATTGGTGCGACTCGCGGTTATGGCTATACATTGTTAGCACAGATTCCAAAGGTTGATTCAATGGAATTGAGGCTTATTTCTTCAAGGCATACAGCTGAATGTATAGAGGTGCTTACCGGATTAGGGTATGATGAAGACAGCATTACCGTATGTGAGAATCAGGAGCAGGTCCGGGACGCGGCCAAGAACGCAGTCATTATTGTAAATGATTACCGGTTGGTTTTGGAAAGTGATATAACAGCATTGGTCGAGTGCACTGGCAATACGGCGGTAAGCTCAGAGGTTGCAGAAAATGCTCTGAAGAGGGGGATCAATGTATATATGGTTTCCAAAGAAACAGACAGTGTCTGTGGACCGGTATTAAACCATATTGCAGACCAATATGGTACAGTCTACTCCCTTGTAAACGGGGATCAGCCTAGAAATCTTCTGGATCTTTATTCCTGGGGAAAGATTTTGGGGCTGGAAATCGTAGCCGCCGGAAAGGCCAGCGAATATGACTTTGTCTGGAATCCGGATACCTGCGAGTTCATCTATATGGAAGGAGAGGAAAAGCCCCGTGAGAATATGCCCGGGCTCAGGGAGTTTTGGCATTATGAAGGACGGGAGACACTTGAAGGACGCCGTAAGGTTTTAGAGAGATACATGGCTGTCATTTCGGCAGATCTTTGTGAAATGAATCTTGTTTCCAATGTCACAGGACTGATTCCGGCGGATGCACGTCTGAATTATCCGGTTGCAAAAATCAGCGAGCTGGCAGATATCTTTATTCCTGAGGAAGATGGGGGGATTTTGAAAAAAACAGGGGTGGTGGATGTGTTCTGCAACTTGCGGGCTCCGGATGAAGCAAGCTTTGCAGGCGGTGTGTTTATCATCATAAGGTGCGAAAATGAAACCGTGTGGAAACTGCTCACAAGCAAAGGACATGTGGTAAGCCGTAATGGGAAATATGCCTGTGTTTATCTGCCATATCATTACATGGGTCTTGAAACTCCCCTGTCCATTCTACTGGGAGATATACTGGGAATAGGGACTCATGGCGAGTGCCGCCAGGTTTCCGTCATGACAGGGGTTGCCCGGAGAGATTTGCCAAAGGGAACCATCCTGAAGGTACAGGGACACCATCATTCTATTGAGGGACTGGTCCCTGAGTTATGGGAATTGAAAGAGGCAGGGAATGTTGCGCCATTCTATCTGCTGAATGGTATGGAGCTTCTTGAGGATGTAAAAGCAGGCAGTCCCATAACAAAGGATGTGGTGGATTTATCGGGGAGTCTGCCATATGAATTATATAACAGAGGGATAAGGCTTTAGGGAGGTAAACTATGCCAATATTCGGATGTGTAGCCGATGATTTTACAGGCGCCAGCGACGCAGCTTCATTTTTGGTAAAGGGAGGCATGTCGGTCCAGCTCTTTAACGGGATTCCGGCAAAAGGAAGCAGGGTTGGGGAGGGAGTACAGGCCATTGTGATAGCGCTTAAATCCAGGACCCAGGATACCGGGGAGGCAGTGGCGGATACCCTGCGGTCTCTGGGATGGTTAAAGGAGCAGGGGGTTGAGAGGTTTTATCTGAAATACTGTTCCACCTTTGACTCCACTCCGAAGGGGAATATTGGCCCTGCTGCAGACGCGGCCATGGAATTTCTCGGAGTGTCCTATACGGTCCTGTGCCCGGCGCTTCCTGTCAACGAACGGGTGGTAATGAAGGGGGAATTGTATGTGGGCGGTGTGCCTCTGCATGAGAGCCCCATGAAGAACCATCCCCTGACCCCCATGTGGGACGCCAGAATCGCGAATCTGATGAAGCCCCAGAGCAAGTATTCCTGCGTGGAGCTATGGAAGGAGCAGATGGACAGGCCGGCAGATGAGATCCGTGCCATGCTGGCGGACCGGGCTGGCGGACAGGAGCCTTTCTATGTGATACCGGATTATCAGGATATGGAGGATGGGGAGCGGATTGTGGAGCTGTTCGGGGATTTGGCCCTGCTGACAGGAGGGAGCGGGATTCTGGAGCCGCTGGCAAAGCATTTGAGCAGCAGTCAGGATATACTGCCGGAGCTTGATATCCGGGCAGAAGGAGCCGCAGTTCTGATTGCGGGAAGCTGTTCCAGGGCTACCCTGGGCCAGATTGACTATTTCCAAACCCACGGAGGACTCAGCTATAAGATGGATCCTATGGCCATGCTTGAAGGCAGGGAGTCCCTGGAGGACGCATGGAGGTTTGTGAGAGAGAACTGGGGAACACCAGTGCTTATTTACAGCTCCGATACAGCCCATAACGTGAAAGAAGTGCAGCAATACGGACAGGAGCGTGTGGCTGAGATGCTGGAACAGGCAGCCGCAGAGCTGGCTGAACGGGAAGTAGCCCATGGAATCAGGAGGGTGGTGGTGGCAGGAGGGGAAACCTCCGGCGCGGTAACAAAACGGCTGGGATTCTCTTCCTACAAGATTGGCGCCAGCGTTGCGCCCGGAGTGCCGGTAATGGTTCCCATGGAGAATGAGGCGCTTCGCCTGGTATTAAAGTCCGGGAATTTTGGACAGGAAGATTTTTTTGTGAGAGTATTGGAGATGACGCAGACGGAGGATGGAAAATGATGGATAGGGAGTTAGCGCAGAAATTAGAGGATGCGGTCTGGATTGGAAGGAGCCTGTTTGAGCGCGGCAAGACATCTGGTTCATCGGCCAATATGAGCTTTTTCCATAATGGAACTATGTACATCAGCCAGAGCGGAAGCTGTTTTGGCACCCTGAAGGCGGATGAATTTGCAGTCATGGATATGAACGGCGCATGTCTGAGCGGCAACAAGCCCAGCAAGGAATGGCCCCTGCACCTGAAGGTATACCAGAAGAAACCGGGAACAGGCGCGGTCATCCATACCCATGGCACCTATGGGGTACTGTGGAGTTTTGTGCCTGCTGAGGACGAAACAGACGTAATTCCGGATCATACCCCGTATCTGAAGATGAAGCTGGGTAAGGTGGGCCTGGTTCCCTATGAGAAACCGGGCTCCCAGGCCCTGTTTGACGCCTTTGAACAGCGTGTAATGGACAGCGACGGCTATCTGCTGAAACAGCATGGGGCAGTGGTGCCGGGAAAAAGTCTGATGGATGCCTTCTTCTGTCTGGAAGAGCTGGAGGAAAGTGCCAGGATTGCCTGGATGCTGAGACAGGCTGGACTGAGGTAGAAGCGGATATTGACCGCACCCGGATTGTTCCTGTGAGGTGCTGGATGTTTTGCGGTGCAGATAAGTTATCACCACGGGTCCTGGAAAACCAGGGCCCTTTTTGGCGGCCGGATGTGATCAGGAGGCGCCCGGGGCCTTGACTTTATATCGTGGTACCCCGCCATGTCTGTTTAATCTGCGGGGCTGCCATTTTTGGGATGGCAAGTCATCTAAATACGTGATAAAATAAATAACAGCAGACCATACAGCAGAAATGGGACAAAAGAAGGAGCTCTGATATGAAAAAAGCATTGCAAGCAGGAAAAAAGATAGCAGGAATGGCGTGTATCCTGGTCTTTGGGTGCTTGTTGTCTGTGCTGTCATGCAGCCATGCGCAGGCAGGTGCGGGGGACCAGCATAAGGCGCAGGGACCAGGCAGGATACTGCGGGTGGCCTACCCTGAGCTGGAGGGGATGTCGGAGACAGATGAGAATGGGACCAGACACGGTATTGTGGTGGACTATCTCAATGAGATAGCAAAATATACGGGCTGGCAGTATGAGTATATTGATACGGCTGCAGAGGACATGATTCCGGAATTTCTGGACGGGCAGTATGATCTGATGGGCGGAACCTATTACCAGCCGGAATTTGAACAGTATTTTGCCTATCCGGATTACAATACAGGTTACAATAAATCCGTGCTGCTGGCCCGCCGTGATGATAAAAGCATTAATACGTATGACTGGAAAAGCATGAGAGGAAAGACAATTGGCGTATATGAACGGGCTGCGGAAAACATACGCAGGCTCCAGGCATTTCTGGACCTCAATGGGATTGACTGTACCATCAGGTACTTTACCAAAGACCAGATGGTGGATGGGAACCTTTATCAGTGTCTGGAAGACAGAGAAGTGGATATGCTTTTGGGGAATAACACAGATGCCATGGAGAGATTCCGGGTAGTTGCGGAATTTGATTCCCAGCCATATTATATTGTGACCACTCCGGATAATCAGGAGATCCTGGACGGCATGAACATGGCTCTGGGCAAGATTGTGGACTCTAATCCGAATTTTGCAGAGGAACGGTATAATGCAAATTTTCCGGACAGCGGGATTGAGAGCATCTATCTGAATGATGAAGAGAAGGCCTATATCCGTGAAAAACAAAAGGTATCAGTTGCGGTTGTAAAGGAATGGCATCCGCTGTTCAGCCAGGAGGAAGATACAGACATGCACAACGGCCTGATACCGGATGTACTGGAGAAGGTCACTGAATTTTCAGGGCTGGAATTCACCTACGAGTATACGGACACCTATCGGGAAGCGCTGAATCTGGTCATTCAGGGCAAGGCAGATATATTAGGAGCTTTTCTGGGATCCGAGGAGGATGGGGCAGACATGGGGCTGGCTCCTTCAAAGGCATATGCATCCATGAGCGACATTATCGTCAGGAATAAGGGGGTCAGCTATCCCTCGGATGGTCTGGTGGGAGCGGTCATTGAAGGACGGCGCATGCCAAAGGGGATAAAGGCGGACGAGGTCAGATACTTTCCTGATGTCAGGGCGGCATTGCGGGCGGTGAACAATGGGGATGTGGACTTTTTTTACGGAATCTCCACCAAAATCGAGCACGATATGCAGGCCCACCACTATCCCAATGTGGTTCCCAATACCCTGGTTAATGACAGAAATGATATCTGTTTTGCTGTTGCCAGACCGGTTGACGGTGAACTGTTTCCTATACTGAATAAGTCGGTCAACAGCCTGAGCAGTGAGCAGAAGACGGCTCTGACTAACCAGAATATGATAACCATAGGGTCCCGATCTGCTTCTGTGGTGGAACTGATGTATGCCAATCCGGTGATGTTTGTAACGGTGACGGCATGTATTTTCCTGGCAGTGATGATTCTGGTAATGGCAGCTGCCCGATCCAGGATCCGGGCAGCCAGGATGCAGAGCAGCCTGGAGCGGGCTGAGGCAGCTAACCGCGCCAAGGGTGAATTCCTGTCCAGGATGAGCCATGAGATACGTACGCCCATGAATGCCATTGTGGGACTCAGTGATTTAACATCCATGATGGAGGATGTACCGGAACAGGTAAGGGAAAACCTGGGGAAAATCCGGTCCTCATCCCAGTATCTGCTGCGGCTAATCAGCGATATTCTGGATATGAGCCGCATTGAGAGCGGGAAAATGACGGTGTCAAGTGAGGCATTTTCCATGAACCGGGCTGTGGAAGAACTTGAGGACATGCTGACCGCAGAGGCCACGCGCCGCGGACTGGAGTTTACCGTTGAAAAGGATGTGGAAAGCCATACGCTTATGGGGGATGTTATCCGTCTCCAGCAGGTACTGACCAATCTTGTTTCCAATGCCTTTAAATTCACACCGGCAGGCGGCCGCATCATCATGCGGGTGACCCGCACCGGAAGCGCGAATCAGCAGGTGATCTACAAGTTTCAGGTGATTGATAACGGTGTGGGAATATCGGAGGAGAATCAGAAACGCGTATTCGGAGCCTTTGAACAGGTGGGACCCAATTATTCCAAAAGCCAGGGAACAGGACTGGGGCTTACTATCAGCAGGACCATTGTGAGGCTGATGGGGGGAGAACTGAAACTTAAGAGTGAGCTGGGAAAGGGAAGCGAATTCTATTTTTCAGCGGTATTTTCCCTGGCGGATCCGAATGTGGAAGAAGAGATGAAAACAGAACAGGAGAAAAAGAAGGCCGGAGGGGCGGAAGGCATCAGCCTGGAACATAGGAACATCCTGCTGGCCGAGGATAATGACCTGAATGCAGAGATTGCCATTGAGCTTCTGAAGATGAAGGGGGCCAGCGTGTGCAGGGCGGAGAATGGAAAACGGGCTGTGGAACTGTTTACGGAGAGCAGTCCCGGAACGTATCATGCCATTCTTATGGATCTCCAGATGCCTGAGATGAACGGTCTGGAAGCCTGCCGCGCCATCCGCAGAATACCGAGGCAGGATGCTGTTTCCATCCCCATCATTGCTATGACGGCTAACTCTTTTAAGGAGGATGCAGACGCGGCAGCTGAGGCGGGGATGGACGGCTTTGTGACCAAGCCTGTGGATGTGGAATATCTTTACCAGGTATTAGAACGCGTCCTGAGACGCGGGTAGCTGGCAAAAGCCGGCCGGCTGATTGAGGGCTGCCAGCGATTTTATGCCGGTCTGTGTATCCGGATTGCCGGGCAGAGAGGCAGAGGTGATGCAGCTGCTGCCGTATGTTTTGAAGAAGTATTCTCTGGAGGAAAGATTGATGAAGGCCGTGTACTGGGTATAATCCGGTGTATTCCGGCCTGTGATGACCGGGCCTTTTGGGATACTGACACTTTCCATTATATGGAAACAGGTCGTGGCTGCTTCCTCCCTGCCTGCCGGAATGGGTGTGTGGGTCTTTAGGAATGCGGTTCTGACAAATCGGGAAGGCGGAGTATAATCACCGGGCAGGCCAAAGCTGCCGCCGCCCTGTCCGAAGGGGGTCAGCTCCAGGCTGCCCCAGGTCTGTGGCTGCTCTTGTGTGGAGGAGAGATTCATGTAATTGCGCAGATTGGTCAGGTGCCACTGGAAGTCAGGGCTGTTGGAGAGAACACCTACAGGGTTATCCATGAGATGCAGGCCGTCTGCTGTCTTTTCAATAACCATGGATTTGCCGGTCCGGTCCGCCACAAGCCAGTGGAGCGGGGCAACGGTTCCGGTTATGGAGTCTTCGGCGCCAACGATTCGGATGGTGCGGAGAATGGATGCTGCTTCCTCCACGGACGCGCTTAATCCTAAGAGAAATCCGGTGAGTTCCAGAGCTGTGACCGCAGGCCTGGACGAATCCTCAGGGTCCGGGGAATCATACTGGGCATAGCCGGGAAAATAGAGGACAGCGGCTCCGAAGCCCATCTCATTGACCCCGTCTGCAAAGACCACCGGGGATATGTCCTGTCCGATTCCCATGAAACGGTAACGGTTGCGGACCTGGTGGGTGTTCATGATATTATTCCATTGATAGCCTTTGGGAACCGCATACAGTTCAGGCTCAAGGGGATACGAAAAATCCATGGTCCGGCCAAAATAAATGTCCCCCTGGGACGTCTGTGTGACCATAGCTGTGCACATGGGCAAAAACCTCCTTTATACGAAGTTGGCAGAAGATATGGTTATGTATATTCTGTTTGGAGGAGGAACATTCCCCGCCATAAGCGGTTTCATTAAATACAAGATTGATTTGGAGAAAAACATGGAATATCAATGGGATACAGTGACAGAAGAAGAACTGAAGCATTTATACTATGAGGAAGAAATGACGGACAGGGAAATCGCAGAACGGTTTGGGGTTTCCATGGGGAAAGTGGCCTATAAGAGAAGGAAGTATGGGATATCCGTTAAAAATATGGTATACCAGCAGTTTATGGATGAAAATTCGGAGCTGTTTGCACAGCTGAACGAAAATTCCAGAGAGCGGCTGCTCAGGAGGGAAAATATTGACGCCATTTCCAAGGCAGTGACTCATTACACGTTCAGAAACGGCCCGGTTGAGGACATGCATGCCAATGGGCAGCTGTCTCAGCAGGATATGAAGACATTGAACAAATATATGGTCAACCGCATTGCTGGGCTGTTGTCTGCGGCTATGGACGGGAGCTGGCTGCAGCTGGAGCAGCTGTTTTCCTATTACCGATTTTTTGGCGGGGACTGGGATGCCGCGGAGCCGGATATGGGAGAGATGAAGCTTTTGATGGAGCGGTTAAAGAAACGCTGACAGATGTCTGGGAAAGGAGGCGGGGATGAACCGGATATTGATTGTGGAGGATGACAGGGACATCGCGGGCAACCTCCTGCTTCTGCTGAAAAAGGAAGGGTTTACGGCTGTTGCGGTGGGAACCAGGGAGGAAAGCCTTGAACAGATACGGCGGGAATCCTTTGACCTGGTCTTGCTGGATTTGATGCTTCCTGACGGAAACGGGTATTCTGTCTGCACTGCCATAAAACGGGAGGCTGATATTCCGGTTATCTTCCTGACAGCTATGGGGGACGAGGAGAGCGTGGTGACCGGATTTGAGCTGGGGGCGGATGACTATATTGCAAAGCCCTTCCGTCCCCTGGAACTGGTGTCCAGAGTAAAAAACGTGCTCAGGAGAAGGGGCAGGAGCCGGTCTGTGCTGCGGGCGGGGGATCTGCTTGTGGACACTGTGAAGGGGACCGTAACCAGGGACGGACAGGAAATTATATTGTCAGCCCTGGAGTACAGGCTGTTTCTGGTCTTTTTGAACCGGCAGGGAGAAGTGCTGACCAGGAACCGGTTATTGGAAGAGATATGGGACATTGCCGGGGACTATGTAAATGATAATACCCTTACGGTTTACATAAAGAGACTACGGGATAAAATTGAGAAAGACCCGGCTCATCCGGAAATCATAGAGACTGTCCGGGGGAGGGGATATAAGGTGGGATGAGAGATGGCTGAATGGTTGAGAAATCCAGAGGTGAAGCTGCAGACGGGCATTCACGGAGTGCTTCTGGTTACAGCGGCGGCGGCAGCCGCCATAATCTGGGATATAGGCTGCGCCCTGTATGCTGCCGCCATCTGTCTGGCGGGCAGCGGAATATCCCTTTGGTTTACCGCAAAACGATATGACAGGCTTTCACAGCTCTCACGGGAGGTGGACCGGGTGCTGTACGGAAATGACAGTATGGCCGGCATACCTGACGAGGAAGGGGAGCTGGCTGTCCTGGCAAGCAAGATTTATAAGATGACCATACGTCTCAGGGACCAGGCAGAGGAGCTGAGGACAGACAAGACATATCTTCAGGAATCTCTGGCCGATATATCGCATCAGGTAAAAACCCCCCTGACTTCCATACACATGCTTCTGCGGCAGCTTAAGGAGGAAGAAAATGAACAGGAAAGGTCCAGGATATCCCGAAGCATAGGCAGCCTGCTGGCAAGGATTGAGTGGCTGATTGCCGCCCTTTTAAAGATGGCCAGGCTGGAGTCCGGCACCGTGGTCTTAAAACAAGAGCTGGTTCTGGCCGAAGATGTGATTCAAAAGGCAGCAGAGCCTCTGGCGGTGCCCATGGAACTTAAGGGACAGCAGCTGATACTTAAAGGGCAGGAGGGCGTCCGGTATACAGGAGATTTTTTGTGGTCAGTGGAAGCGCTGGGCAATATTCTCAAAAACTGCATGGAACATACACCGGCAGGCGGGACAGTTACGGTCAGCACAGAGGAGAATCCTGTGTATACACAGATACAGGTGGAGGATACAGGCAAGGGATTCTCAGAGGCAGATCTGAAGCATATCTTTGAACGGTTTTACCGGGGGGAGAATGCCTGCGGTGACAGCGTGGGGATTGGGCTTGCCTTATCCGGTATGATTATAAAAGAACAAAAGGGAACCATACTGGCTTCCAACCGGGAGAATGGCGGGGCCAGGTTCTGCATCCGGTTTTACAAAGGAGCTGTATAGAGCGTGTTTGAACATTCATTCCCGCCATCTGCATGTCCCGGGGCGTTTTATGTCACGCTCCGGGGCTTCTTTTTTTCTGTACCGTAATTTTGTATGTCTGACCGCAATGTGACAATATTGTTATGAAAAATTCACCGGGCTGTCATGATGAAAATGGTATACTGATTGCGGTGAAACAGGATAATGTTAGGAGAGAAGGAGGATGGAAAATGGAGCTGCTGAGAACGGAACATTTGTGCAAAGTATACGGAACAGGGGAGAATCAGGTGCATGCCCTGAGGGATGTATCATTTTCCGTGGAAAAGGGTGAATTTGTGGCAATCATAGGACAGTCCGGATCGGGAAAGTCCACCCTGCTCCACATGATAGGAGGCGTGGATGTCCCCTCATCCGGCCATGTATGGGTGGATGGAAGCGATGTATATGCCAGGAACAGGAAGGAACTGGCCATATTCAGGCGCAGGCAGGTGGGGCTGATTTACCAGTTTTATAATCTGATACCGGTTCTGAACGTGGTGGATAACATGACATTGCCGGTGAAGCTGGACGGGCAGAAGGTGAACCGGGAACGTCTGGAAGAGCTTTTGGACATTCTGGATTTGAGGGACAGGGCAGCCCATCTGCCGAGACAGCTGTCCGGAGGCCAGCAGCAGAGGGCAGCCATCGGCAGGGCGCTATTGTATGCCCCTGCCCTGGTTCTGGCAGATGAGCCCACGGGAAATCTGGACAGCAGGAACAGCCAGGAGATTATGAATCTGCTTAAGTACTCCAACAGGACATACAGGCAGACCCTGATTCTTATTACCCATGACCAGGAAATAGCGCTTCAGGCTGACCGCATCATCCGCCTGGAAGACGGACGTATTGTCTCTGACGCGCCCAATGGGAGACAGGGGGGACGGATATGATATGGAAAGAGTATTCCGGGAAATATCTGAAAGACCATAGGGTGTCCTCTGTTTCTATCATGGCGGCAGCCTTTGTGTCCTCCCTGTTTATTTCCTTCATAACCACCCTGTTTTACAATATGTGGGTGGATTTTGTCAGGCGGGCTGCAGAAAAGGGCGGGGACTGGCAGGCCGGTGCGCAGCCTTCCTTACTCACCGGATTTTATTTTGTCATCATGTGCATGGTCTGTCTGTCCATGGCACTGGTACTGTATCACGCATTTGTGATGGGAGCGGACGAGCGCATGCATCAGTTGGGAATCCTGCAGACAGTGGGGGCTACACCGGGCCAGATAAGAGCGTGTCTGCTGCAGGAGGCCCTTGCTTTAAGCCTGCTGCCTGTGCTGGCGGGAATCGCTGCCGGCGTGGGTGCTGCGGCCCTGTTTCTGCATATGGCTAATTCCATCAGCAGGGCCCTGGGAATGAAGGCGGCTTATTTAACGTATCATCCCCTTTTGTTCCTTCTGTCTCTGGGCATATGTGTTCTGACAGTGGGCGCAGCCGGCGGCCGCGCAGCCATGCAGCTGAGCCGGGTAAACCCTCTGGATGCAGCCATGGGAGGAAGGGAAGAGCCTGTCCGCCAGGTGAAATCATTCCGTCTTTTTTCTAAAATTTGGGGTGTGGAGGGGGAACTTGCCAGGAAGTCCCTGTATGCCAGAAGAAAGGCGTTTCGGGCATCCTCCCTGTCCCTCACCCTGTCCTTTATGGTGTTCAGCCTGTTTCTGAATTTCTGGGTATTATCCGGGCTCAGTACAAAGTACACGTATTTTGAGCGGTACAAGTATACCTGGGATTTAATGGCCGCGGTCAAAGAAGAATCTGGCGGCATGCCGCCCGGACTGCTGGGGGACATCCGCAGCCTGTCCGGGGTCACCCGGTGTATCCGTTATGAAAAGGCAGAGGGCTATACCTGGCTGGAGGAGGGGATGCTGTCAGAAGAACTCAGGAAGGCAGGTGGTCTGGAAAGCCTTAAAAATACCGGGATCCAAAAACTGGATGGAAGATATCGGATAAAGGTTTCCATGGTAATACTGGACCAGGACAGCTTTCAGGAGTTCCTGGAGGAGACGGGGCTTGACAGCTCTGTCACTGAGGTTACAGTCAACCGGATATGGGACAATGTGAACAGCCATTTCCGGGCAAGGGCTTACCTCCCTTTTATCAGTGCGGTTGCTCATCCTGTGACTGTTGCAGTAGATGAAGGGAATGGAATGGGGGAACCCGGGGACCGTGGAAGTATACAGCTGCACACAGGAGCATATACAAACCAGGTACCGGATTTGAGGGAAGAATATCCTGATTTTTCACTGGTACACATCATGCCGGAGCAAATATATGAGGAGAAGGCGGGGAACAGGGTTCCGGGGGAAGTGTATTACCAGATCAAAGCCGTATCGGATGAGGCGGTCCCGAAGCTGGAAGAAAGTGTGCGCAGACTGATGAACGGGAAAATGGACTATGAGCTGGAAAACCGGCAGACAGAGGAAGCTTATGAGATGGATGTGAGGAGGGGATACCAGCTTATCATGGGCAGCCTTTGCGGGCTTCTGGCCCTGGTGGGCATTGCCAATGTATATGCCAATACCCTGGGCGGACTTTATATGAGAAAACGGGAATTTGCACGGTATCTGTCAGTGGGAGTCACACCGGGGGGACTGGCGCGGATATTGGCCATGGAGGCCTGCATTGTAGGCATTAGGCCCATTCTGCCCAGCATTCCGGTCAATATAGGATTCGTCATATTCACGGTCAGGCAGAGCCGGTTTACGTTCAGTGATTATCTGTCCGTCATACCCTTAAAGCCCCTGGCTCTGTTTGGGGGAGCGATTCTGGTATTTGTGGGTATGGCATACTGGACAGCCGGCAGGAGGACAGGCAATATCAACATAGTGGAGGGCATGAGGGATGATACCATGATTTGACGGCTCAATGATCTGGCCCCGGAGCGGAGCACGGACTCTTTGGCGGGGCAGGTGGGGGGGGGGGGATGAAATTGGAAAGCACGAAGCTGGCAGGTACACTGGAAAGCACGAAACTGGCAGGCACACCGGCAGTATCTTTTGGATACCATGCCACTTTATAGTGCGTAATTTACCACGTTTCCCGGATGGGGTATAATGAAGGCAGATTGGGCGGAGGCCCTGGAAAGGACGGGATGACATTGGATACAGGGGATTATCTGAACATATTAAAGGATGATATCCATTCCGTGGTATTTGCCACTGTGGACAGGGACGGACATCCGGCGGCCAGGGTCATTGACATTATGCTGACAGATGAAAATACCCTTTATTTTATTACAGCCAAGGGCAAGGAATTTTACCGGCAGCTGACAGAGCGGAAGTATGTGGCCATCAGCGGAATGACGGGAGGCGGGGGTTCTCTCAGCAAAAAGGCCATATCCATCCGGGGCGAGGTGAAGGAACTGGGTGCAGGACTGGTAGACAGGGTATTTGAAGAAAATCCTTATATGGCTGAGATATATCCTGATAAGGAGAGCCGCATGGCCATAACCGTATTTTGTGTAACCCGGGGCAGGGGAGAGTATTTTGATTTATCCGTAAAACCCATTACAAGGAAGGGATTTTTAATTGGGGATTGGGATAAGGAGGAAGCAGGCGGATATTTTATCACCAGGCAATGCCGCGGATGCGGAAACTGTCTTTCCAAATGCCCTCAAACGTGTATAACCACGGCACAAGTGCCCTTTGAAATACAGAAGGAGCACTGCATCCGGTGCGGAAACTGTCTGGAGGTATGTCCGTTCGGAGCAGTAGTGCGCCGGGAGGAGGACGGGACAACGGCGGGACAATGGCGGAAGCACGGCGGGACAGGCAGCTGAAAAGATGACAGGAGACGTGCCCACCTGGGGGTTAGAACAGGAGATGCCCGAAGGCGTCAGACGGGAACAGAAGAGAAAAAACGGGAATAAAGAAAGTATGACGGCAAAATGAATCAAAGGGAAGTGGAAATATGAAAGGCAGAGGACAGAAAACCGCAGCACAGGAAACTGGAATACAGGAAACTGGAATAGGAATACAGGAAAATGGAATGCAGAAAACCGCAGTGCAGGAAACCGAAGCACAAAAAAAGGATGAAAAGGATGTCGGAGACCCGAACCCCGCATATGAGGAGTGTCTCCTGGCGCTGAAACGTCGTCTGGAGCAGGCTGACGCTGTTGTTATCGGAGCAGGAAGCGGCTTGTCTGCTGCGGCCGGTCTGACCTATGCAGGCAGGCGGTTTGAGGATCATTTTAAGGAATTCATAGAGCGGTACGGTATGAGGGACATGTATTCGGCGGGGTTCTATCCGTTTCCCACCCAGGAGGAGAAGTGGGCCTATTGGAGCCGCCATATTTATTATAACAGGTACGACATGCCGGCGGCAAAGCTGTACAGGGATTTGTATGGGATAATGAAGGATAAAAACCACTTTGTCCTGACCACCAATGTGGACCACCAGTTCTGGCTGGCCGGTTTTCAGGATGAGTGTATATTTGCAACCCAGGGAGACTACGGGCTGTTCCAGTGCAAACAGGCATGCCATAAGAAACTGTATGACAATGAGGCGCAGATCCGGGCCATGCTGAGGGAACAGAAGGACTGCAGGATTCCCTCCCGTCAGGTGCCAAAGTGTCCGGTGTGCGGAGGCGACATGGAAGTACATCTGAGGTGCGACGGTAACTTTGTGGAGGATGAGGCGTGGTACCGGGCAGCGGTACGGTATGAAACATTTTTGCGCAATAATCAGGAAAAAACACTGGTTTTCCTGGAATTAGGCGTGGGTATGAACACGCCCGGCATTATAAAATACCCCTTCTGGAGATTGACAAAGCAGTGGAAACAGGCATTTTATATCAGCGTCAATCTGGAGCAGGCGTGGGTGCCGGATGACATCATGGACCGGTCACTGGTGCTGAAGGCTGACATCGCGCATGTGCTGGAGTATCTGGCAGGAACAGATGTAGGATGCAATGACGGGGCCGGTTGGGGAGAGGGGAGCTGTCAGCCATGAAGCAGATGGGGCAGGAAGCACGTCTTAACTATATTGTGGAAGAACTTAAGAAGGATTCGGGCAGCTTCAGGGACATGGAGGTAAGGCCGAGGGACCGTCGCAGGGTCATGCGTTCCCTTATGAATATCCGTATGCCCGGGCCCCTGCCTGCCGGCTTCCTGGAGATTCAGGATGAATTCCTGAGGGAGGAAGCCAGGGAAAAGGGGATTGTGGGTCTGTCTGACATACCAACCGTAAAGGAGCAATATGGAAGCAGCGCCCTGTTTGGGGACCGTATATCCATATGGCAGGGCGACATTACACGGCTGCAGGTAGATGCCATTGTCAACGCGGCCAACTCCCGTATGCTGGGGTGCTTTGTGCCCTGCCACGGCTGTATTGACAACGCCATTCATTCCGCTGCGGGACTGAGGCTGCGTGAGGCCTGCAGCCGGTACATGGATGACAGGCGCAGGGAGGATCCGGATTATGAGGAACCCACCGGAAGGGCAGTGCTGACGCCGGGGTTCTGCCTTCCCTGCCGGTATGTGATTCACACCGTGGGACCTGTGGTGGGAATGAGGCTGACAGAAGAACTGAAACAGGACCTGAGAAACTGTTATGTTTCCTGCCTGGAGGCAGCTGCGGACCAGGGATTAAGGAGTATTGCCTTCTGCTGTATATCTACCGGGGAATTCCATTTTCCCAACGACAAAGGGGCGGAGATTGCGGTGGATACAGTGACAAAATTCATGAAGCAGCGGGAAACGGTCTTTGACCGGATTGTTTTTAATGTGTTTAAGGATGGGGACAGGGAATTATATGAAAAACTGTTGTCATAAGAATGTTTTTACAGACGTTCCAGAGGCTGAAGCTGCCAGCACTTTTTACATGCGGCATACCGGCATCTTTATGTAGCGGAATACAGAATCAAATACAAATGAAAAAGAAGCACAAATGAAAAAGAAGCGAAAAAGAAGCGCCCTCAAACCATTCAGGCATACTTAAATGGTTTGAGGGCGCTTTGCTTCCGGCTTTATTGCGCGGCCTGCATATTCTGCGTATTGTCCGCCGCAGGCTTTTGGCAGTACTTTCTGGATGCGGTATATGCGCCTATCCAGCCGGCGAAGGTGCCCAGGGTCAGGATAAGAAGGAGAATCCAGGCTGTGTTGTAAGAGCCGCTGGTATCATATATGGCAGCCACCATGAGCGCTCCCAGGGAAAGGCCGATTTGTGTAAAGCTGTTGGCGATTCCGTATGCCTCCCCGTATTTTTCAGCGCCAAAGATGGCGGAGGTAATAAGCGGAGGGGTGACGGTGCCGATGGCATCTCCCAGGCCGAAGAGGAAGGCCATGATGTAGAGCATGCTGATATTCTGGCCAAACAGGATGAAGATAAAGGAAAGAGCAAAGGTGATGCATCCAAAGGCAGTACTGGCCACAACGCCGAACCTGTCATTGAGCCATCCAAGGACCAGCTTCCCGAAAATGCCAATCATGGAATACATGGAGATAATTAACGCCTGTACCTGGGGGCCCTGAAGTTCCTCGATAGCCGGAGGGAAATGGCCCAGGGAGCCGGTATTAATCAGTCCGTTGCACAGCATGCCGAATATGAAAAGGATAAAGAACAGCTTTGTCCTGGATTCCTTTACGCTCAGCGGAAACACCACGTCTGCCTTTTGGGGGATTTGTTTGGAGGCGGCATCCCTGGAGGAGGAATCCTGAAGGGAGGAACTCTCAATGGTGGAATCCTCGCTGCCATAGGGTAAAAGTCCCATGTCCTCCGGACGTTTCCTGAGGATGAACAAGGCAGCGGGAAGGGCCAGTACCAGAATAATGAGTGCCATGATCCGGTAGGTGCTTCTCCAGCCATATGCCCCCAGCAGCCATGTGATCACAGGGCTGAAGATGGTGCCGCCCACGCCGATTCCGGCCATGGCAATGCTCATGGCAAGTCCTCTCTTTTTGACGAACCAGTTGGTAATCATCATGCTCACCGGAATCAGGGAAGCGTTTAAAAAGAAAATACCGGTAAAGAAGGAGGAAATGTATAGATGAATCACATTGGTGGCAAGGGAGAAGGAAGCGTAGGAAAGGACAAAGCCGATAATGCTGACGGTCTGAATCCGTTTCATGTTGCCTCTTGCAAGCCTGGCCGACACAACAGGGGACAGGAAGATTCCAAGGCCCTGGAGAATGGTATTGGCCAGGGTAAAGGCGCTTCTGGAAATCTGAAGCTCACCTGTAACCTGTATCAGGAATTTATTGCTGAGCGCCATGATGGGGGGCACCATGGTACATGTAATCATGAGACAACCAAAGACAACGAACCAGCCATAGTATATTTTTTTGCGTTCCATTATGCGTTCCTCCTGTTCAGCCAGTTAAATGCGCAGGCTGCGTGTACTGCGGCCCCGTAGGGCATGACGGTTTCATCGAATAATACGCCCGGATTATGGTGCTGAACCGTGCATCCATCCACCCTGCATCCTATCATGAAGTAGACGGTGGGGACCTTTTCGGACACGCGGGCAAAGTCATCGGAAGGTGTTACGGAGTAATCGGTGTGTTTGATGAAATCAGGAACCACCTCAGAGGCATATTCTGCCAGCTCCCTGGTAAGATCCGGGTCAGAGTAGGTGGATGGCACCTCGGAGAGGGATTCGTATTCAATGGCCACTCCAAAGACCTTTCCCGTGTATTCTGCAATCTCATGCATCCTTTTTACAAGCCTGGCGCGCAAATCCTTGTTATAGGTGCGAAGAGTGCCCATGAGTACGGCGCTGTCAGGAATAATGTTGGAGGTGTTTCCTGCATTAAACGCACCCAGTGTAAGACTTGCCTTCTCGCCTGGATCACACTCCCTGGCTATGAGATTCTGGAAGGCGCTGTAAATATGAAAGCCCACATTGATGGGATCAATACCCAGATGGGGCATGGCGCCGTGGCAGCCCACGCCTTTTACCGTGATTTTAAATCCGTCGCAGGAAGACGTCATGAAGCCCGTGCCATAGTTGAGGGAGGGAACCGGGGTATCTAACATCACATGTATGCCCATGGCGGCATCCACCGTGGGATTGGAAAGAATTCCCGCCTTAATCATGTTCTCAGAACCGGTAAAAACCTCTTCCGCCGGCTGGAACATCAGCTTGACGCAGCCGCAGAGCTCATTCCTGCGCTCATACAGAATCTGGGCAGCAGCAAGAAGCATGGCGGTATGTATGTCATGTCCGCAGTTGTGGGCCGCCTCCGTGACTGTCTGAAAGGGAAGACTGTTCATCTCTTTCATGGGGAGCGCATCCATGTCAGCTCTGAGAAGTATGGTCTTGCCGGGGCAGCTGCCCTCAATCAGGGCAGTGATGCCTGAGTCGCAGATTTCCCGGGGGGAAAGCCCTATGGAAGAAAGGCGTTCCATGACATATTTAGTGGTTCCGGGCAGGTGTTCCCCTGCTTCGGCATGCTGGTGCAGGTAGCGGCGGTCCTTCTGCATCTGGTGTTCGAGTTCCTTTGCTCGTCGTAAGAATTCGTTCATTGCGGTACCCTCCTTGGAATATAAAAAGACTATATAAAGACGTGTCTTTATTATAGCAAAAAGACCATGTTTGTCAAGGGGATAAAAAATATTTATATGCACAATTGACAAAAATCCGGGGATTTTTCCATTTGGAGGATGCGGATTTTCCTTTGCTATGTTAAGATAAAAGACAAAGCGGTTTTGGGAGGAATGGAATTGAAGAGAAAGATTGCAGTCATCGCAACAGAATATATAAAAGAGTTTCTCCAGTCCATGCTTGGGGACCTGGACGTTGATTATTGCATATTTACATATAAAACATTTTCAGATATACAGTATATCTATGAAAAGGTTACGGAGGAGTTTGACGGCATCCTGACTTCCGGCAGTTTTCCTGCGCACATGATACATCTTTATTATAAAGAAGAAAAGCGCCCCATCTGTTTTTTCAACACTGATGAGGCTGCCCTGTACCGTTTATTTCTAAAGCTGTTAAATGAGAACAGAAACCTGGATTTTACAAGGGTTTACGCTGATATTGTGGAAATCTTCGGAGTGGGACTAAAGGATTTTGTGGAGGGGCGCAGCCCCATGCCCGATATCCGGGAGCTTTCAGCGGATGAATTTGACATGGAGCGGATGCTTGGAATTGAGCAGGAGGAGTACGGGAAACATGTAAGGCTCTGGGAGGAAGGAAAGATTGATTTATCCGTCACGCGGTTTTCCAGTATTGTGCCGGCACTGCAGGAGGCCGGCGTGAAGGTCTATTTCCCGTTCCCCAGCAAACGGTATGTGGGGGAGATGTGCGACAAGCTTCTCAATGAGATTGAGCGCAGGAAGCTGGAGGAGCAGATACCGGGAGTCATCATCGTGAAACTGTCGGAAAATGGTTCCGGCGGTGAGATGTTCCAGGGCCTGGATTATGATTACATGAGGCTTGAAAATCTTGTGATTGAATTTATAGGGGCATCCATGATTGACTGTTCGGTCCACAGGCGCCATTATGGGCTGGAAATCGTGTCTACCAAGAAACATGTTTCGGGCTGGACCGGAGATTTTAAGGAGGACCGCCTCAGCCCGTTTCTGAGGGAAAAAAAGCTGTCCGCCCGTTTCAGCATCGGCTGCGGTCTTGGGAACAGTCTTTCACAGGCCCGGTTAAATGCTCTTGACGCCTGCCATGAGGCTGAACTTAAGCAGTCTCTGGCATACCTGATCAATGAGAGGGAGCAGATTATTGGTCCCATGGGGGACTGCGGCCAGCTTCTCCTTAATGTGGACAACAGTGAAGTGCTGGACGTGCAGTCCAAGCTTTCACCCCTGACAGTAAAGAAAATATTTACTGCTATCAGCGCCTCCGAAAAGCAGGAAATCACAGCCAGGACCCTTGCGCTCAGGCTGGGCATCACCAAGCGGAGCGCCAACCGTTTTCTGGCTGTATTGGAGCAGGAGGGATATCTGAAGATTGCATATAAGACCAGGACCACCACCAAGGGGCGGCCGGAAAGTGTGTATATCAGGACCGGCGGTCCGGGGAACCCGGAAGAAAAACAGGGACAGCAGCAGGAATATTTCTGACTGCGTGCCTTATAAAAGGTCTTCCGGAAGCTCATGCCCCTTGGTAATATGGTCCTTGATGGCCCGGAAGCTTTCTGCGCTGACCACATGTTCAATGCGGCAGGCATCCTCCGCGGCTGTCTGTTCATCCACGCCAAGGTACATGAGCCACTGGGAGAGCATGGTGTGGCGTTCGTACATGGTTTCGGCGATTTCCTTTCCCATACTGCTGAGGGTGATGTGCCCCTGGTCATCCATGAGTATATAACCGTTTTCACGCAGATTCTTCATTGCCACGCTGACACTGGGCTTGGAAAAGGCCAGTTCGTTGGCGATGTCGATGGAGCGGACATAGGGGTTTCTGCGGCTTAAAATCAAGATTGTTTCCAGATAATTTTCAGCTGATTCCTGTATTTTCAATTTAATCAAATCCTCCCACTGATAAACATTAGTTAGTTCCAAGTCTGCGGTGGCTATTTTCTATTTTATCATACCCTGAAAGGAAACGCAAATTAGCGGCAGGTCTGAAAGAGCAAAAAACCTGCAATTAAATTGAAAAAAATGATTGACATTTCGGTTAACTGGTGCTAACCTAAATTTGCAGTTAGGATACCATAACTTTCCAGCTGCAATATGGAAATTTCAGGAAACAGAATCACATCAGGTTCAGAAAGAGGAGTGATGAGTATGCCGTTGACATTGGTAAGAGAAGGTACGGTGGCATCCATTGTCCGGGTGGGCGGCAAGGAAGAGGTAAAGCGTCATCTGGAGAACATGGGGTTTGTGCCGGGAGCGAGTGTGACTGTTGTTTCAGCTAACAATGGCAATGTGATTGTCAATGTAAAGGAATCAAGGGTTGCTATCAGCAAAGAAATGGCCAATAAGATTATGGTGTAAGCTGGCCGCGGGTATGAGAAGGAAAGGAGCATTAATAAGATGCGCACATTGAAGGAAGTAAAATGCAAAAGCACGGTAACGGTTGTTAAACTTCACGGAGAAGGGGCCGTAAAGCGGCGTATCATGGATATGGGCATCACAAAAGGGACGGAAGTCTATGTTCGCAAGGTGGCGCCTCTGGGGGACCCTGTGGAGGTGAATGTTAGGGGCTATGAGCTGTCCTTAAGGAAAGCGGATGCCGAGATGATTGAAGTGCAGTAGAAACTGCTTTTTTTTAAAAGAATGAGTTAGCCATAACTAATTTGTTGATAAATTTTCTCAATAAGAGAATGAGGAGGATATGAAAATGTCAATCAAAATTGCTTTGGCCGGTAATCCCAACTGCGGAAAGACCACGCTGTTCAATGGTCTTACCGGATCCAATCAGTTTGTTGGAAACTGGCCTGGTGTCACGGTGGAAAAGAAGGAAGGAAAACTTAAGGGGAACAAGGATGTCATCATCATGGACCTTCCCGGCATTTATTCCCTGTCGCCTTACACGCTGGAGGAAGTGGTCGCCAGGAACTACCTGATTACCCAGCGGCCGGATGCTATCTTAAACATTGTGGACGGAACCAACCTGGAGCGCAACCTGTACCTGACCACCCAGTTAATGGAGCTGGGGATTCCCGTGCTGATGGCTGTCAACATGATGGACGTGGTTAAAAAGAGCGGGGACCGGATTGACATTCAGGCTCTGAGCAGGGAGCTGGGCTGCCCGGTGGTGGAGATTTCCGCATTAAAGGGCACCGGCATCATGGAGGCCGCCGACAAGGCAGTGGAGCTTGCAAGGGACAGCAGAGCATCTGTACCGGTACACAAATTCTGCGCCGATGTGGAGGCGGCTCTGGAGGAAATCGAGCAATGCATCGGAGGAAATGTGCCTGAGGCGCAGAGGCGCTTCTATGCCATCAAGCTGTTTGAGCGGGATGACAAGATTGGGGCCCAGATGACCATGGTTCCGGATGTGGGAAGCATCACAGCGCGCATGGAGGAGGCCATGGACGATGACGCTGAGAGTATCATCACAAATGAGCGCTATACTTACATTACATCTATTATTGGCAGGTGTTATACAAAAAAGAGCAGAGAGAAGATGAGCGTCTCCGATAAAATTGACCATATCGTCACCAACCGTTTCCTGGCTCTGCCTATATTTGCGGCGGTCATGTGGGTTGTCTACTATGTTTCAGTTACCACCGTGGGAACATGGGCCACTGACTGGGCTAACGACGGAGTGTTTGGGGAAGGCTGGAGCCTGTTTGGTCTGGAAGTGCCGGGCATACCTGTTGTTGTGGAGGGATTCCTCGCCGCGGTGGGCTGTGCTGACTGGCTCTCCAGCCTGATATTAGATGGTATTGTGGCTGGCGTGGGCGCTGTGCTTGGCTTTGTGCCCCAGATGCTGGTGCTGTTTATTTTCCTTGCGTTTCTTGAATCCTGCGGTTACATGGCCAGGGTGGCGTTTATTATGGACAGAATTTTCCGGAAATTCGGATTGTCAGGAAAGTCCTTTATTCCCATGCTGATTGGAACCGGCTGCGGTGTTCCCGGCATCATGGCTTCCCGTACCATTGAGAATGACAGGGACCGCAAAATGACCATCATGACCACCACCTTTATTCCATGCGGAGCAAAGCTTCCTATTATTGCGCTGTTTGCGGGAGCCCTGTTCGGAGGCGCTTCCTGGGTAGCACCCAGCGCCTACTTCGTAGGAATTGCAGCCATTATCTGCTCCGGCATCATCTTAAAGAAAACAAAAATGTTTGCAGGGGATCCAGCGCCGTTTGTAATGGAGCTTCCTGCTTACCACCTTCCAACTGTGTCGAATGTTCTGCGCAGCATGTGGGAGAGAGGCTGGTCCTTTATCAAGAAGGCAGGAACCGTAATCCTGCTGTCCACTATTTTTATTTGGTTTACATCCAGCTTTGGGTTTGTGGACGGACATTTTGGTATGGTGGAAGATTTGTCGGATGGAATTCTGGCGTCAATCGGTCAGGCCATTGCCTGGATATTCGCTCCTCTGGGATGGGGGAACTGGCAGGCAGCTGTGGCGGCCATCACGGGTCTGGTTGCAAAGGAAAACGTAGTTGGCACCTTCGGCATTCTCTATGGTTTTGCGGAAGTGGCTGAGGACGGATCAGAAATCTGGGGAACGCTGGCCCAGAGCTTTACAGCCGTCAGCGCATATTCCTTCCTGGTGTTCAATCTGCTGTGCGCTCCCTGTTTTGCTGCCATAGGCGCCATCAAGCGTGAGATGAACAATGCAAGGTGGACCTGGTTTGCAATCGGTTATCAGACCATACTTGCATATGTGGTGGCACTGTGCATATACCAGTTTGGCAGATGGTTTACAGAAGGAACCTTTGGAATCGGAACCGTTGCGGCAATTGGGGCCGTGGCCGTATTCATCTATCTGTTAGTAAGGCCTTATAAAGAGGGCAGTTCTCTTAATGTGAATGTAAAGGCCAAGACAGCATCATAACAGCCCTGCATACTCTTTTGTGCCTGATAAGGATTGTTTACATATAATTAGGAGGAAAAAAAGAATGATCGATTGTTTTAAATGTAAAAAAATGAGCCTTTTCTTAGGCGGCGTCCTGTTTGGAACAGCAGGTGTGAAGATTCTGGGAAGCGATGATGCCAAAAAGTTATATATCAACTGCCTGGCTGCCGGATTAAGGGCTAAAGACTGTGTGATGACCACCGCCTCTAATATCCAGGAGAACGCTGAGGATATTCTGGCAGAGGCCAGGGAAATCAATGCACAGCGCTGTCAGGAGGTATTTGAGGATGAAAGCAGGGAGGAGGCCCCTGAGCATACCTCAGAATATTTGAAGGAAGATGAGACAGCTTCTGCTGATACGGTTACAGCGTAATGTATAATCCGCCTGGGGAAGAAATCTCCGGGCGGTAATTTTTTCATTTACTCTGAAAATGTGTCCAGGACAGTTGAGAATAGGAGCTTGAAACAATGAAGTTTGTAATTAGACATGAGATAAGGGGAAGGGTCAGGGTTCATATTTATCAGAAGGATATGAGCATACGGCAGGCTGATTTGCTGCATTATTATCTCTGCACCCTTCCCGGAGTAAAAAATGTCAGGGTATATGAGAGAACAGCGGATGCCGCTGTGGTGTATGAAGGCAGCCGCAGGTGCATACTGGAGGGAATACAGAGGTTTTCTTATGATAGTGAGCGGATGGAAGAGCTGGTGCCGAAGAACAGCGGAAGGGCCCTGAACCGCGAATACAAGGAGAAGCTGGTCCGGAAAGTGGTGGTCAGGGCATTTGCCAAATCCTTTCTGCCGGCTTCTGTCAGAGCCGTCTATACGGCCGCCCACTCCGTCAGGTACCTGCTAAAGGGAGTCCGCTGTCTGCTCAGGGGCAAGCTGGAGGTGGAGGTTTTGGATGCCGCAGCGATTGCCGTGTCTGTCCTGAGACGGGATTTCGACACGGCGGGTTCTGTTATGTTCCTTCTGGGGATTGGGGAACTTCTGGAAGAATGGACCCGCAAAAAGTCAGTGGGCGACCTTGCCAGGAGCATGTCCTTAAACATTGCCGGGGTATGGCAGAATGTGGATGGGACAGAGGTCCTGGTTCCTGTTTCAAAAATCAGGGAGGGAGACCTGGTAACGGTCCATATGGGAAATGTGATTCCTCTGGACGGAGTGGTCGCTTCCGGGGACGCCATGGTGAATCAGGCTTCCATGACAGGGGAATCAGCGCCTGTCAGGAAGGAGGAGGGCTCCTACGTGTATGCGGGAACAGCCGTAGAGGAGGGAGAGATTACCCTGCGGGTGAGAACGGCTGCGGGCGACACCAGGTTTGAACGGATTGTGACCATGATTGAGGAGTCGGAGCAGCTTAAGTCCACGGCTGAGGGAAAGGCAGCCACCCTGGCGGACGCGTTGGTTCCCTGGAGTCTGGGCGGAACCATCCTTACGTGGCTGCTGACCCGCAATGTGACAAAGGCCCTGTCCATCCTGATGGTGGATTTTTCCTGCGCGCTGAAGCTGGCTATGCCCCTGTCTGTGCTCTCGGCCATGCGCGAGGCCGGCAGCTGCCATATTACGGTAAAAGGAGGCAGGTATATGGAGGCAGTGGCTGCTGCCGACACCATTATCTTTGACAAGACAGGAACCCTGACAAAGGCCAGGCCCCAGGTGGCGGATGTGATGGTATTCAATGACATGGGAAAGGAAGAGCTGCTGCGCATTGCTGCCTGCCTGGAGGAGCATTTCCCCCACTCCATGGCTAAGGCTGTGGTAAATGAGGCAGTGAAGCGGGGGCTGGTCCACAAGGAGATGCATTCCAGGGTGGATTATATTGTAGCACACGGCATTGCCACCTATGTGGGAGATGAAAGAGTGGTGATTGGAAGCTATCACTTTGTGTTTGAAGATGAGGGATGCAGGATACCGGAGGATAAGAGAACGGTATTTGACAGCCTTCCCGTGGAATATTCCCACCTCTACCTGGCCATCGGAGGAAGCCTGGCAGCCGTTATCTGCATTGAGGACCCTCTGAGGGATGAGGCGGATGCGGTCATCGCGGCCCTTCACAGGCAGGGAATCACCAAGATTGTCATGATGACAGGAGACAGTGAGCGCACGGCCGCTGCTATTGCCGGACGGGTGGGAGTGGACGAGTATTATTCGGAGGTCCTTCCCGAGGACAAGGCCCGGTTCGTGGACGAAGAAAAGAAAAAGGGCCGCAAGGTTATTATGATTGGCGACGGAATCAATGATTCGCCGGCCCTGTCGGCTGCTGACGCGGGAATTGCCATCAGCGAAGGGGCTGAGATTGCCAGGGAGATAGCAGATATCACCATCTCGGAGGACAACCTGTTCCAACTGGTGACACTGAGGGCTATCAGCCGGGCACTCATGGACCGGATTGACCGGAACTACCGGTTTGTTATCGGATTCAACCTGGGTCTTATTCTTCTGGGAGTGGGAGGCGTCATAACCCCGGCCGCATCAGCTATGCTCCACAATACATCCACTCTGGCTATCAGTTTAAAGAGCATGACCAATCTTCTGGATTGATTTTTGAAGGCGCGTACAGAAAAAAAATAAAATCCCCCTTCCTGTATTTTACAATTATTTTGGGAATGGAAGAGAGTAAATGGACATATGTTTATTTTCTGTCATTTATTGTGAAAAAAATTGTGCCGTATGCATAAAAAAACGGTATGTTTTTTGTGAAAAAGAAATAAACTGAACATAATTCTATTGCTTTTTTCTATGTTTGATGTTAAAATATAAACAAAGTTAATGACAGACCGGTTGATGAATTCGGGAGAGATTACCGCCAGGTAACGCCGAAGGGGATGCGCAAACTCTCAGGCAAAAGAATCGAATTCGGACGGGACTCTGGAGAAGGTCACTAAAATGTGAATACCGATGAAGCAACCGGCGGCATAGCAGCAACCGCGTCAGGGAAACTTTCAGGTAAAAGGACAGAGGCAGACATCTACGCTACGTTTATGTCTGTCTCTGTTTTTTTGCAATTTTGGGGACTTCTTCGTTACCTGCATTGCGAAAACTCTACCAAGGATATACCTTAGCTTAAGAGCTATCACAGCGGTAACGGCGGTCTGTGGTGGGAAGCGGCCAAGCATATCTGCGGAGAGCAAAAAACAGGAGGAACGTAGATTTATGACAATTATTACGGGGTTAGGATTACTATTATTGACGCTGGCAGCTTTCTCACTTTTCAGTATGAAGGCGCCCAAAGGTTCAGCGGCCATGTCGGGAATGGCCAATGCAGCAGTTGCAACTTTCCTTGTGGAGGCTGTCCACAGGTACATATCCGGAGATTTGCTTCACCTGGCATTCCTTGGGGAAACGGGCACCATATCGGGCAACATGGGCGGCGTGGCAGCGGCAATTATGGTACCGATAGGCATGGGAGTGAATCCCGTATTTGCAGTAGTTGCCGGTGTTGCTCTGGGAGGATACGGCATCCTTCCGGGATTTATCGCAGGATATGCAATTGGCTTCATTGCGCCGTTTATTGAGAAACACCTTCCGCCGGGCCTGGATTCCGTGCTGGGTGCTCTCATGATTGCACCGATTGCCAGATTCATCGCCTTCCTGGTGGATCCGGCTGTGAATGCAGCCCTGGCGCACATCGGCGGCATGATTTCGGCAGCTACAGAGCAGTCGCCCATTCTCATGGGACTTCTGCTGGGAGGGGTTATCAAGATGATTTGTACGTCTCCCCTCAGTTCCATGGCTCTTACCGCCATGCTGGGACTTACAGGACTGCCCATGGGTATTGCAGCTATTGCCTGCTTCGGCGGTTCCTTTACCAATGGTGTCATCTTTAAAATGCTCCACTTCGGGGATAACAGCAACGTGGCAGCTGTTATGATGGAGCCGCTGACACAGGCCCATATCATAACAAAGCACCCCATACCGATTTATTGTTCCAACTTTTTCGGGGGAGGCTTTTCGGGAGTGGCCGCCGCATTCCTGGGCATTATCAACAATGCCCCGGGAACAGCATCTCCCATACCCGGACTGCTGGCGCCCTTTGCCTTCAATCCGCCGTTAAAGGTACTTATGGCGCTGCTGCTGGCTGCCATCAGCGGTACCCTGGCTGGAATCGTGGGAGCCATAGTATTTAAGAAGAAGTATGATATGAAGCCGGAATTATCCGTCATTAATTCGTTTGAGGAGTAATAACGCAGCATGGGAACAGCCAGATGGGGAAACTTGTCTGGCTGTTATTTTTATGTTTTTGCAATAAACAATATTAATAATAATTATCAATATTGTTTATTGACAAAAGGGATTAGTTCTGGTAAAATATGAGTAAATTAGACAAAACTAACAACCGGGCAGCGGGCAATGGATTTCTGTTTCAAGGGTAACGGGATAGAAGGCAAGGCAGCAGTAAACCATCACAAAAACCAGGAGGAAACAATATGTCATTAATAGGAAAAGAAATCAGCGATTTTACAGTACAGGCCTATGCAGGCGGAGCGTTCAGGGAAGTGAAGAAATCAGATGTTTTAGGGAAGTGGGCTGTATTTTTCTTTTATCCTGCGGATTTTACATTTGTTTGCCCCACTGAGCTGGAGGACCTGGCGGATAAGTATGAGGACTTCAAGTCAGCCGGCTGCGAGATATACAGCGTATCCTGCGACAGCCATTTTGTCCACAAGGCATGGCATGACGCATCAAGGACCATACAGAAAATCAAGTATCCCATGCTGGCGGATCCCACGGGCAGTCTGGCCAGGGATTTCGATGTGATGATAGAGGCTGACGGAATGGCTGAAAGAGGAAGCTTTATCGTGAATCCGGAAGGAAAGATTGTTGCCTGCGAGGTAATCGCGGGAAATGTGGGCAGGAATGCGGACGAGCTGTTCAGACGTGTTCAGGCATCCCAGTTTGTGGCGGAGCACGGTGATCAGGTATGCCCGGCAAAATGGCAGCCGGGAGCAGATACTTTAAAACCGAGCCTGGAGCTGGTGGGGCTCTTATAAGCCGCCCTCTACAATATGGCAGGTCCTGGACAGATGGTGGATGAAGGGCTGAGAAAGTACGCTGCATTCATTGGTTTTGAGAAGTTTTTTCAAAAAACAGATAAAATGGTTTAATGAGAAAAGGTATCGGTTATATGTATTGACGGATGCCTTTTTTTGTACCATAATAACCATGTTATATAACAGTGTTATAATGATATGGGAAAAGGTTGGAGTGATTGTCATGGAGGACAGGTACAACGGTACGGTTACTGCCATATTGGAGGCAGGAAAGAAGGAATTTCTCACATATGGATATGAGAAAGCGTCGCTCAGGAGAATCGCAAAGGAGGCATCGGTGACAACCGGAGCCATATACGGTTATTTTCCGGGGAAGAAAGCATTGTTTGACGCGCTGACCTCAGATACGGCGGAGGAACTGCTGGATCTGTACCGTAAAGAGCACAGGGACTTTGCTGCGCTGCCGCCTGAACAGCAGCCAGCCAGGCTGAATGAGATTACAGAGCAGTACATACCCTGGATGGTGAATTATATCTATGATCATTTTGAGGTGTTCAAGCTGCTTCTGTGCTGCGGCGCCCAGGAAGCCAGGGACCGTTATTTTGACAGGCTGGCCGCGGTGGAGGAGCAGTCCTGCCGGGATTTTATAAAAGCTATGGAATCTTTGGGGCATTCGGCTGAAGGAATGAGCAACACACTGATTCATATTCTGTGCAGGTCCTTTTTCCAGCAGCTCCATGAATTTGTGTCCCACGACCTGCCGAGAGAACAGGCAATTACCTGTGCTGTCACATTAAGCCGTTTTCAGCATGCGGGCTGGGTGCGAATCATGGAGTTGGGTGAGTAAGAGATGGGGCTTGAGGGCGGAAAGCCGGAAGGCAGAAGCCTGACAGCCTTATTTTTAAAACAATGAGTTAGTTATAACTAACAAAAAAAGGAGGATGAAAAAGTGGATGGCAGCAGGAAACATATTATGACACGGCTTCCCGATACAGGTAAGGTGACTCTGATGACCTTTGCAGGGAAGTATAAATACCTTACAGTGACAGGATGCATTCTGTCAGGTATCAGCGCGGTTATAGCGCTGGTGCCGTATCTGTGCATGTGGAAGGTGATAAAGCTGGCGGTCCTGAACTGGCCGGGAGGACTGGCCGGCGGAACGCTGGTTTACTGGGGGTGGATGGCGGTGGCTTCCTCACTCCTGAGCATGCTTATCTATTTTGGGGCTCTTATGTGTACCCATCTTTCGGCCTTCCGGACAGCCAGAAATATGAAGACGGCTGCCCTTCACCACCTGGCAGAGCTGCCCATTGGCTATTTGAGGGGGACCGGAAGCGGAAAACTGCGCCGTATCATTGACGACGGGGCAGGACAGACAGAGACTTATCTGGCCCATCAGTTACCGGATTTGGCGGGAGCATTGGTGACGCCGGCGGCAGTGCTGGTACTTCTTCTGGTGTTTGACTGGAGATTTGGCCTTATCAGCCTCATTCCCATGGCGGTGGGTACATTTTTCCTCAGCAGGATGATGGGGACGGGAATGGCAGAGTGCATGAAGCAGTACCAGAATGCCCTGGAGGACATGAACAGCGAGGCCGTGGAGTATGTGCGCGGAATCCCTGTGGTAAAGACATTCCAGCAGAGCATTTTTTCCTTTAAGAGCTTTCATGATTCCATCATTCGCTATAAGAACTGGGCTGTGAATTATACCCTGTCCCTCAGAATTCCCATGTGCTGTTATTCGGTCAGCATTAACAGTATATTTGCCGTTCTCATACCTGCGGGCCTTCTTCTGGCAGGGGATGCGGCGGGCGGGCAGGGATTTGTGACCATGGCCCTGGATCTGGTTTTCTATATCCTGTTTACACCTGTCTGCGTGACCATGATGGACAAAATCATGTGGACCAGTGAAAATACCATGGCTGCCAATGACGCGCTGGAGCGAATATTGAATGTTATCAGAGAGAAGCCTCTTTCTGAGCCCGCTGCTCCCAGGAAGCCTGAAAATCACAGGATTGAGATTAAGGACGTCTCGTTTTCCTATAACAAGGACGGTGTAAACGCTCTGGAGCATGTGTCTCTTACTGTGCCGCAGGGAGCCACCACAGCTATTGTAGGGGCTTCCGGAAGCGGCAAGACTACTCTGGTCAGCCTGATTCCAAGGTTTTTTGATGTGGACCAGGGAAGCATTTGTATCGGCGGTGTGGATGTGAGGGAGATGGAGACAAAAGAACTGATGAAGAGGGTCAGCTTTGTATTCCAGGACAGCCATCTATTTAAGGACAGTCTGATGAACAACATACGGGCGGCAAAACCGGAGGCAGATAAGGAGGAAGTCATGGGGGCCGTGAAGGCAGCCAGATGTGAGGACATTATTAAGAAGATGCCCCAGGGTCTGGATACGGTGGTTGGAACCAAAGGGGTGTACCTGTCGGGCGGTGAAATGCAGAGAATTGCACTGGCCAGGGCAATCTTAAAGGACGCTCCCATTGTGCTCCTGGACGAGGCCACGGCATTTGCCGACCCTGACAATGAATATCTGATTCAGCTGGCCTTTGAGAAGCTGGTGGAGGGCAAGACCGTGATAATGATCGCCCACAGGCTGTCTACGGTGTGCCGGGCTCACCGTATCTTCGTGATGGAGAAAGGCCGTGTGGCTGAACAGGGAAGCCATGATGAACTTTTGAAGGCCAGGGGGCTGTATGCAAAAATGTGGAAGGATTATCAGACATCAGCAGAGTGGAAGGTAGGTGGAAAGGCATGAGCAAGTATCTGCAGAAAAAATTCGCCTTGAGCGAACAGGGAGGAAGGGATCTGACAAAGGCCATATTTTCCTGTGCTCTCACCAATATGGGGCTGATATTCCCCATGGGCATTCTGTTCCTCTTTATGGAACGGCTTCTGGGCCCGTTGGTGGGGATTCAGGCTCCTTCCCTGGGAATGGCCGGGTATGTGGCAGCCTGCATTGTACTGCTGGTTATAATATTCATTTTCTGGAGAATCCAGTATGACGCCACCTTTGTGGCATCCTATACGGAAAGCGCCAATATGCGTATTCGTCTGGCGGAGAGGCTCAGAACCCTGCCCATGTCTTTTTTTGGAAAACGGGATCTGGCGGATTTGACCACCACCATTATGGCGGACAGCGCGTTTATTGAAAAGGCATTTTCCCATTTTATTCCTGAACTCATAGGGGCCTTCCTATCCACGGCGATCATAGGAGTGTGTCTTATGGCGGCTGACTGGCGGATGGGGCTGGCTGTGCTGTGGGTGGTTCCCATATCCTTTCTTCTGGCAGCAGGTACAAGACCCATGGTGGACCGGGTGGAGCGCAGGCAGAAGGGAAAGAAAATCGCTGCTTCGGACGGAATCCAGGAGTGCATTGAGAATATCCAGGACATCAGGGCCAACAACCAGCAGGAGGAGTATCTGAGGGGGCTGGACCAGAAGATTCTGAACGTGGAATCCATCACCATACGTCTGGAACTGTTAAACGGCACCATGGTCACAGCGTCCCAGATGTTCCTGAAAGTCGGCATGGCTACCACGGTACTGGCGGGAGCAGCTCTTCTGTCATCCCATTCCATTGGCTTTATGATGTTCCTCATGTTTATGGTGGCGTCCACCAGGCTGTACGGACCTCTTACCGGCTGTCTGCAGAACCTGTCGGCTGTGTACTCTGCTTTACTGGTGGTGGAACGGATGAAGGGGATTGAGGAGCAGCCTGTTCAGCAGGGAAGCAGGGAAGCTGCGTACGATGGATATGATATTGTATTTGACCATGTGGGATTTTCCTATAAAGAGGGGAAACAGGTTTTAAAGGATGTGTCATTTACAGCAAGACAGGGACAGGTGACAGCCCTGGTAGGGCCGTCGGGAGGCGGAAAATCTACCAGTGCAAAGCTGGCTGCCAGGTTCTGGGATATTGACAGAGGAAAGATTACGCTGGGAGGTACGGATATCAGCGGGATAGAGCCGGAGACCCTGCTTAGAAGCTTTTCCATTGTATTCCAGGATGTGGTCCTGTTTAACAATACCATCATGGAGAACATCCGTCTGGGACGCAAAGACGCATCTGACCAGGAGGTGATGGAAGCGGCCAGGGCAGCCCAGTGTGAGGAATTTATTCATCGTCTTCCAAACGGATATGAGACCCGGATTGGGGAAAATGGTTCTGCCTTATCCGGCGGGGAACGGCAGCGGCTGTCCATTGCCAGGGCCCTTTTAAAGAATGCCCCTGTGATTCTCATGGATGAGGCCACGGCGTCTCTGGATGTGGAAAATGAGACTCTGGTACAGCAGGCCATATCCAATCTGGTCAAGAATAAGACTGTGCTGATTATTGCGCACCGGATGAGGACTGTGGCAGGCGCAGACCGGATTGTGGTGCTAAAGGATGGTTATGTGGCAGAGCAGGGTACGCCAGAGGAACTGTTGGAGAAGAAAGGGATATACCATCACATGGCAGAGCTTCAGGGTAAGAGCCTGAACTGGAGTCTGTAAGCAGATGGTGAGAGGAAAGCCGCCGGGAATGGATGGAGTCCCGGCGGTGTTTTACATTTATGCGAATTTCATGATGTTTTTTGAATATATTTTCGGGTGTTCATAGTCTGCCAGATTAACCTGGCTCCCATGCCCGCCAAGTATTCGGTGCGGTCCAGCAAAACTTCGGAATTAGGATACTCTTCCTCTAATACTTGGGACAGAGCAAGGGCCATTGTTCCCCTTCCACCAATTACAATTTTAAAACCGTGATTAAAGATGATTGCCTTGGAACCTCTCAGAGCCTCCAGGTCTAGGGCAAGGACTGTTCCAAGGAGGTAGCTGCCTAATTGCTGTGGAGAAAGTTCACAGAACAAGTGAAGGACCCTGGTCAGAAATGCAGCTCTTCCTATACCTAATTCACAGCTGTTTTTATAACCGTTCAGGAGCCAATGCCTGTCCAGTTCAGACTCATCCAAAAAACTGCAATTGACAGAGGCTGCCAGTATTGTATTTTGAGTGAGGGACGAGAGTATTTCACCGCTCATTGAAGTCATGCATCCGGTAATCCGGCTCTGCTCATCCACCGATATATATTTGTTGTGGGAGCCAGGAAGAATGAGCAGCATAGGACTGCCGGTGTGATGGAGCCTTAATAAGGCCATACTTTCCGTTTCTTCTCCGCGCATCATATCCATCTGGTCTATGGATTCAAAATCCAGATGGTTTACGTGATTTTTTACTCCGGGAATAAAATGAATGGGTACAGGACTCACTTCGGGAAGCAATATGGTTTGTATGCCCTCAGACAATTCTTTTAATCCGGCGGGTGTACTTAAATGAGGCAATTCGTATAGTCCTGAGGAACAGGTAATCATGCCGCATGCCAGGATATATTCCACATCTCTCCAGGAATGGCCTGAGGATGTTAATACCTGTTCCAGATTGTGTTTAAGCTGAACCTTTAAAGTATCATTTCCGTGTTCTATAGCGCCATTGCGCGCTCCAATATTGCATTTGCAGCTGGCAATGACCCTTGCCTCCTGGTCCCAAATCAGACAGCGGGTATTGGTGGTGCCCCCATCTATTGTTATACATACATTTCCCATAGATATACCTGCTTTACTTAGTTTTGTTATACAGCTGTGTCCACAATTTCTTTATAAGCTCTGGCTAAAGAACTAATCTTTCGGTAATCGCCTGCCTGTATTGCCTTTTTGTCTGCCAGGTTCCCGCCTACTGCAATCATATGGTAGCCAGACATCAGCAACTTTCCGGCATTTTCAAGATTGACTCCTCCCACAGCCGCCAAGGGAATAAAATTTAGAGGACCCTTTATTGCTTTGATATAATCTGTCCCCAGATTTCCGGCCGGGAATATCTTAACAATATCGGCACCATTTTTGTAAGCGTCTACAATCTCCGAGGGGGTCATAGCTCCTGGCATGGAGGCCAGTCCCAAAGACTTCGTCTTTTTTATGACTTCGGGGTCCATATTAGGAGATATGATGTATTTTGCTCCGGCATTGGCCGCAGACTCAGCTTCTTCAGGGCTTAATATGGTTCCGGCACCCAGGAAAATCTGATCTCCAAAAGTCTCATGGGATTTTTGGATTGTACGGAGACTGGCGGCCTTGGCGGCGGGAGTACTGTGGTTTAACGGAATCTCAATGGATATGATACCTCCACCCACCAAAGCGTTTATTACGTCTACAATGTTTTCTGCATCCACATCTCTGAGAATAGCAATTATCCTGTTATCCAGTATATTCATTAGCACTTACCTCTCTATATGGAAAGCTTTCTGTTTCTTGCTGTCACTTCCCAAATATCAACAATTTGTCCATCCAGGGCAACCAGGGCCTCCGGATACAGGGCGCTGGTGGGACAGATATGAGTGGGAATTACATATAATACAGAGCCAATACCGGGCCGCTGGTCTTCATAACCCTCATCCATTTTCCAAATCCAATGTTCTTCATTCTGATTTATGGGGCTGGCATGCCAGTCTCCCATAAGACAGCCTTTGAGACCAGGAGGATCGGCGGCGATTCCTTTATAGCCCAAATCTAATGTAAAGAGTCCAGGTCCACCATGACTGATAACGCGGGTCATGAGTAAGCCTGCAGGTATGAAGGTCTCATCTGTAAATTTACTGGCATAACCGAAGTCAGAGATAATGCCTGTGCCAGGCGACAGATACACACGTTTATACCGGGCATGGCAGGGAAAAGAGGGGGTTCCTCCCATGACCAGAACCGGGCATGGGAGACCTGTCTGCTCCAGTGCAGCCACTGTTGAGAAAACTGCCCGGTCTATTTTGTCTACAGCCTTTTCTCTGGCATCGTATTCAGCAATCCCGTTGTTACCGTCATAGCAGTGAAGTCCTTGGACAGAGAGCCAGGGAAGTTTACAGCAGTTCCGGTAAAAATCTGGCAGTGTATTGATAGAAATTCCAGTTCTGTTGGTACCCATGTTAACATCGGCCAAAAAATTCACTATGGTTTCTTGGCTGCCGGCAGCGCTGTTAAGCAGAGATACCTGCTCCAGGTCATCGCCAATGGCCCAGAAACGTGTACCAGCATATGTTTTGACTAATTCAAGGAATCGGTCTATGTTAGGCCCTACCAATGGATAAGCTACCAGTGCATCGGAAGCACCACTTTCGGCAACCATTTGAGCTTCAGCTATAGTAGCGCATTTGAACCTTGTTATTCCCATTTTTATCTGCAGTTCCACTAATTTTTTCATCTTATGGGATTTTACATGGGGCCATAAACGGTTTGCATTGCCTGCAACAGATATCATTTCTTTTATATTCTGCTCAATGATATCCTTATAATAGATTAAGCAAGGGGTGATAATCTCGTCCGTGTGTTTAAGAAGATAACGTTTTTCTTCCATTCCTATTCTTCCTTCCCAATATAAGCCAGCCTGCTTCAGATTTCAAATATAAATTCAATTTCTACTGAGATATTACCAGGTAATTCGATGGCAGAGATAGCAGAACGGGCACCAACTCCGTTGTCATCACCAAAGATATCCTTTAAGAGCTGGGAGGCGCCGTCAACCACGGCAGGCTGGGAATTAAATCCCGGAGCGCTGGCTACAAATGCCAGAATCTTAACAACACTTTTGATTTTATTTAAATCACCAAGATATTCATGGAGCACACTTAATGCATTCAGTGTGCAGATTCTGGCAGCTTCCTGACCCTCTTCTATGGTCCGTTCGCTTCCAAGTTTCCCGGAGACAACAGGCTGTCCATCCTTTGTGGCTCCCTGGCCTGAGATATACAACAGATTACCTACCTGCTTAACTGGTTTATAAATGCCTCCTTTGGGCGGACTTGGGGGTAATTCGTATCCTGATTTCCTAATATTTTCATATACATCCATAGTGCTATATCCTTTCTGTATTTTTATTTTATTCTTTTTCCAAGACGGACCGCAGGAATGAGCGGGTGCGGGCTTCCTTAGGGTCTGTAAATAACTCTTCAGGGGGGCCCTGCTCTATGATGTGGCTGTCGGCCATTACAATTACGCGGTCCGCCACCTCCTTGGCAAACTTCATTTCATGAGTCACGATAATCATTGTCATACCGTCTTTTGCAAGCTGGCGCATGACTTCCAGTACTTCGCCAATCAGCTCCGGATCCAGGGCGGAAGTGGGCTCGTCGAATAGCATGTATTCCGGATTCATGGCCAGTGCCCTGGCTATGGCAATCCGTTGCTGCTGGCCTCCCGACAGTTGAGGGGGATAACTAAACTTTTTATCAGATAACCCTACCTTTGCCAAGAGGTCATCCACAGTTTTATCCATGTCTTCTTTAGACATGCTTTGCACACGTTTTGGACCCAGGGTGATGTTGTCGTAGACATTCATGTGGGGAAAAAGATTAAATTGCTGGAAGACCATTCCCAGATTGGCCCTCACTTTCCGGATTTGGCCGGATTTTCCAGTGAGAATCTCGCCATCCACCACGATTTCACCCTTATCAGGAGTTTCCAGATGGTTGATGCATCGCAGCAGTGTGCTTTTTCCTGAACCGCTGGGACCTATGATAACTACTACCTCGCCCTTGTTCACAGTCAGAGATACATCCTTCAGAACATCCAGAGTGCCAAAGGATTTATAAATATTTTTTACCTCAATCATAAGCCTGCCTTCCTTTCTGTCCACCCAACGTATTTTGAAAGCGGATAACATATAATGAAATAAATCACTGCCACCAGAATGTAAGTCTCGAAAGGATATCCCGTGACATTCATGATGGTTTTCCCTTCTCGTAGAAGTTCAGAATATCCAATGATGGATGCAATAGATGTATCCTTGATTAGTCCAAGATGAAAACCAATCAGTGCTGGCAGAGATATTTTAAAGGATTGCGGCAGAACGACGTCTCTGAGTACATCCACAGGATTTAAGCCAATACATTTGGCAGCTTCCCACTGCCCCTTTGGAATACTTTCAATTCCGGAACGTATTATTTCTGCTATATAGGCACCTCCGTACAGAGTGTACACTAATACCACAGCTGAAAAAATGTCTATTTGTATACCAAGATAAGCCAGACCGTAATAACCCATAAACAGCTGCATGAGAAGAGGACATCCCCTGAATAATTCCACATATATCCTTAAAACACCTCTGATTCCCCTGTTTTTTAAAGTAAAGAGCATACCGCATATAACACCTAAAAGTGTGCTGGTAATGATTACTGTGAGAGAAAGCTTAAGTGTAATCAAAAAACCATCCAGCAGCAGCCTCCAATAGGAGAAAACTCGTAAAAAACCATCCATTTATTTTACCTCCCGCCGTTGCTGATACTTGGAAAGAACCGGTTGTTAACATATCTTAAAATTTTAGAGCAGATCACTGACATAATGTAGTAGATGCCAATAGCAAAGGTGAACAACTCCAGAGTTCGGAAATTTTGGGAATTTAGTATGGAGGCCACCTGGGTAAGATCTTTGATGTCAAGAACAGAAAGCAGGCTTGTACCAAAGAGTATCATGATGAATTGATTAATAAGCGAAGGGAAAATGTTGCGCAGAGCTTGGGGAAAAATGACATCCAAAAACGTATGGATGGGCTTTAATCCCAGACAATTGGCAGCTTCCCACTGGCCTTTGGGGATAGATTGGATACCGGAACGGACGATTTCCGCTATGTAAGCTGTGTTATTAATGGTCAGTCCCAGAATACCAGCGAACAAGGCAGGAAGATAAATCTTAAATTGGGGGAGACCGAAATAGAGAAAGAAAATTTGAACCAGCATGGGGGTGTTGCGGATTAATTCCACATATACGGTTGCGATGCGGTAACCAGCTTTGTGGTGTTTGTTATACCGCAGAAAACCCACAATCGTTCCGAAGAACAGGGAGAGTGCGAAGACTGTCAATGTAAGTTCAAGGGATACAAGTGCGCCTTTAAGCAGCGCCGGAAGATTTTCGATGGGAGTCCACCAATCCAGGAACATATTAACACCTCTTTCTATAGAATGGGGCTACCAGAACGGAGCCCCATTTACTTTAATTAATATTGAGGATTTAAATCAAATGGCATTGGTTCTCCAAACCATTTTGAGTACATTTCATCATTTTTCCCCGATACATTGGTGTTGAAGATGAAAAGGTTCAGATAATTGAGCCAGTCCTGATCACCCTTCTTTACTCCAATTGCATTGTATTCCAGAGAAATGAGGGAATCGCCTACCACCTCAAGGTCATCGTTCTGAGCAGCCTGGTACTGCTGGAAGTTACTGTCCTCCAAGAAGGTTGCACACTGGCCGTTCTTCACAGCCTGAAGTGCATCTGCAGATGTTTCAAAGAATACCACCTCAGCGTTTGGGTTTAGTGTTGCCATCAGTTCTGCATTTGTTGACCCTTTTGTAACAGCTACCTTTTTACCAGTTAAATCATCTACGGTATTGATTCCGCTTCCTTTTTTAACGAGAAGCCGTTCGCCGGCAACAACATAAGGATTTGAAAAGTCAATTTTCTGTGCCCTCTCCAGTGTTCTTGTGAAGTTTCCGAATACAGCGTCAACTTTACCTGTCTCCAGGCTTGGGATCCTGGCATCGGCAGTAACTTCAACAATCTCAACTTCCACACCTAAAGAATCCGCCAGTTCATGTATCATATCCACGTCATAACCCATGGGAGTACCATCCTCCGATTTGTAGCCGAAGGGAGGGAATGACAGGATGCATCCTACTGTCATCTTCCTCTCCTTAAGCACTTTCTGGAGGGTTCCTGTCTGGGTTGAATTTCCCTGGGAGTCAGTTTTCTGCTGACAGGCCGTTAACCCCACTGCTACTGAAACCGCCATTACAACTGCTGCAATTCTCTTGATCTGTTTGATTTTTTTCATTACTACCTCGCCGTCCTTTCTTAATCTTCTACTCTTTGGTAGAAATTTTATTTCTAAATGGACTCTTTACGTTCACGTACTTCATCCAAATAGTTATACAAGGTAAACTTGGAGATCTCCAAAATCTGACAGATTTTTGTACTGGATTTACTGATGAGAAAAGCTCCTCGATCATCCAGAAAACGTAATACCTTCATTTTGTCTTCCTTGGTCATCTCACTGACAGGTCTTCCAATGTTATTTATCCCCTGGTCTATTAGGTATACTAATAAATCAGACACATCTGTAGCGAAGAATTCTTCGTTGCTGTCCTTTTTATTTAGTTCTTCGGGAAGCGAGGAGTCCAAATATTCCTTTATCTTGATTCTCTCGGATATATCTGTGTTAATACACAGCGCACCCAAAGCCTGTCCATCGTCATTCTTTATATACATGGTCGAGGACAATAGGACTTTTCCTTCCCTTGTGCGAGTGACATAGTTACATTTCATATCGCTTGTAGCGGTTCCGCGTATCACTTCCAAGCCCAGATTACTGCCGCAGTCTCCAATCTTGCGGTTTGTGATATGTCCGTTTTCAATAGCTACTACACTATGGTCATAACCTTTTGACCAGTCATGCAGGATAAATTCTGACTCCATACCAAACTGATTTTTTAAAAGCTTTAGCAGGGTTTGGAAAAAGGGCATTTCATTCTCGATGGTCTTCATATAATTTCCTCCTAAGTATAAATGTACTTAGATTGTAACCCTAATGTTTTAAAAAATAAAGTTTTTATTATATTCTGAAAATTATAACTTTATGTTATATGAACTGTGCAGGGGCTGGCAGAAAACATTTAAATAATGTAAAAGCCCCCTCACTGTTTTGAAGTTACATTGTCATTTTAAAATTAAAATTAATTTGAATTATTGCAATTTTAAAACTTTTAGTCTTTACACATTCAATATAGCAAATGTTTTGTTTTTTGTCAATTGTTAATTTTTTATTTATTTATTTTTCTATTTTTGATTAATTAGCAAATTATATGCACTATTATTTCGGGCTTTTGGAAAACACTGTAAAAGGGTTGGCATAAAAAATAATGTGTGTTTTTTGAACATTTAATTCTTATACGATAACTTTTTGCAAAAAATGGAAAAATCTGGGCTGTGCTTTTAAGCCTTTTTATAAATATCTCCTGCAGCAATCTTTCTGTCTTTTCCATTGATTAAAAAAGGAGAACATTTCTGGACAATATCCGGAAAATCCCCTGTCAGTTCACAGAAAATCCCCGGACCGTTCACAGAAAGCTCATGGTTTCCAGGATTTTTTTAAGGTTTGTTTCAGCTTGGGCTGTTAGGATAAAAGCCATAAAAGATGAAGGAGGCCATGTGTATGACTCAGGAAATATTCAAACGCTACGAGAAAAAATATATGCTCACCCAAAAACAGTATGATGCTTTGATGCCTGCTCTGGAAAGACAGATGGATACAGACCATTATGGGGAATATACCATATCCAATATTTACTTTGATACACCGGATTTCCAGCTGGTCAGACAATCCATTGAAAAACCGGAATATAAAGAAAAGCTGCGTTTGAGGGCATATGGGAAGGCGACGGACACCAGCGTGGTATATGCGGAATTAAAGAAAAAGTTTGACGGGGTGGTGTACAAACGCCGGATACCAGTGCCTCTCTGCCAGGCGAGAAAGTATCTGTATTATGGAATCCGGCGGATTGAGGAGAGCCAGATATTGAAGGAAATAGATTATGTTTTGAATCGGTATGACTTAAAACCCGCGGCTTTTGTGGCCTATGACCGGGCGGCATATTACGGAAAGGGCAATGAAGAATTAAGAATTACCTTTGACCGGAATATTTGCTGCAGGTGCAGCGGACTGGATCTGAAGAATGGAGTTTATGGAACAATGCTTTTGGATAAGGACCAAATTCTGATGGAGGTGAAAATTCCTGGGGCGATGCCGTTATGGATGAGCAGGCTTTTTTCCGATATGGGGCTTTTTCCGGTGTCTTATTCAAAATATGGTGCCTATTATAAAGAGTACCTGTATCAAGGGATATTTATAGAGGGAGGTAGAATCTGTGCTTGAGAGTGTGTTGACAGAAACTGTAAATACCGGTATTACAATGGGACAATTTTTACTCTGTACCATTACATCAGTAATGCTGGGGGCAGTGCTGGCTGTGGTTCATACATACAGGAACCAGTATTCCAGAAGCTTTATTCTTACTCTGGTCCTGCTGCCTGTTATGGTCCAGACCGTGATCATGCTGGTAAACGGAAACCTGGGTACCGGAGTGGCGGTCATGGGAGCGTTCAGTCTGGTGCGGTTCAGGTCCTTGCCCGGCAATGCAAGAGAGATTGGAAGTATATTCCTGGCCATGGCTCTGGGTCTGGCCGCTGGAATGGGGTATCTGGGAACCGCTATGCTTCTGATGATTGTGTCTGGCGGAATTACCATCCTTTTGATATCCCTTCCGGCAGGCAGGGCCGGGAGAAAGGAATTGAAAATTACGATACCGGAAAATCTGGACTATTCAGGGATTTTTGACGATATATTTGCGAAGTATACTAAAAAGTCAGAGCTTGTGCGGGTCAGGACCGTGAATATGGGCAGTCTCTATGAACTGTGCTACCAGGTGGATTTAAAGTCGGAATTTATTGAAAAGAACATGCTGGATGAAATACGGTGCAGAAATGGGAACCTTACCATTGTCTGCGGCCGGCTGCCGGATGGCAGGGATGAATTATAGGAGGATAATCATATGGGCAGAAATGGACTGAAATACAGGAAACTTAAGATATTTGGAATAGCGGCCGGACTGGCCGGTGTTCTGTTTCTTGCCGGATGCACAAAGACAGCCGGGCAGAATGGGAGTAAGGCGGGAGCCGCTGGAACATCGGAAACAGCAGGCATCCAGGAGGCGGCAGGGACGCAGGACACAAACCGGACAGATGCAGACAGTTCCTTTGGTGATGGAGAGGAAACACGAATCACTGGAAATGGAACAACAGTGGCCATTGAAGGGACAGGGGCTGCGGCTGACGGAGCCAATGTCACTATTTCATCTTCCGGAACATACCGCCTGACAGGAAACATTACAGGGGGAGGCGTGGTGGTGGACGCGGGAAAGGAGGATGAGGTATGTCTGATACTGGACGGCGTTTCCATTACAAGTGCGGATTATTCCGCAATCTATGCCAGCCAAAGCGGACTTCTGACCATTGTCCTGGAGGATAGGACAGAAAACAGGGTATCTGACGGAAATACATATACTTATCCGCAGACAGGGGAGGACGAGCCGGATGCAGCCATTTTCAGCAAGGATGATATGGTATTTGAGGGGAACGGCATGCTGACAGTCAGCGGTAATTATATGAATGGTATACGGGGAAAGGATCGCCTTACCATTAATTCCGGTACCTATGTCATTGAGGCGGCGGAAGATGGCGTGAAAGGAAAGGACGCCGTAGAGGTGAACGGCGGAGAGATTACCATTACAGCAGGCAGCGACGGGATACAGTCAAATAATAATGGGGAAGAAGACAAGGGATATGTGAGAATCACCGGAGGAACCACGGCCATCACAGCAGGAAAGAAAGGAATACTGGCCGAAACGCTGGTTGAGGTTACAGGCGGCATCATTGACATAAATGCTCAGGATGACGGTATACACAGCGGCAAGAATGTAAGGTTGTTCTCAGGTGAGCTGACGCTGTCCGCAGGCGACGATGCAGTTCACAGTGATAATCTGGTGGAAGTCTCAGGCGGAACCATAATCGTGGAACAAAGCCGCGAGGGACTGGAAGGGCTCTGTGTGGAAATCACTGGAGGAACCATTCAGATTAACTCAGAGGATGATGGAATTAATGCAGCCCGGGGTGCAGATACATCCGGCGATCCAAATGCAGCCGGCGGTTCTTTTGGTGCAACAGAAGGGGCTTACATCCGTATTACGGGAGGAAACGTGAAGATCAATGCTTCCGGGGATGGTATAGACTCCAATGGAGACCTGTATCTGGAGGGAGGTACCGTCCTCGCAGAAGGCCCGGCAGAAGGGGGAAATGGTGCTTTGGATTACAATGGTACGGGAACCATTTCAGGAGGAACCATATTGGCTGTGGGAAGTGCGGGAATGTTCCAGACGTTTTCTGAGAGTTCATCCCAGCCCATGCTGATGGTTTACTTTGATGAAATGCAGGATGCCGGAACAACCATATCAATAAAGGACGGGCTGGGAAATCAATTGACGGAAACAGAGATTTCAAAGCCCTTTGAGGCTCTGCTTTTCAGCTCGCCAGAATTAAAATCAGGGGAGACTTATTACATAGAGGCCGGAGAACAGGATATTCAGATGACGGTGGACGGCATCCTGAATCAGTATGGCACGCCTTCCAGCGGAGGTTTTAGAAGAATCCCAGGCGGCGGAGAAGGAAAGTTAAAAGAAAGGCCGGGAGCAGGAACCGGAGAGGAAAACTTCGGAAGAACACAGGAAGGTAGAGAAGGAGAGAATGCTGGAGGAAGCCGGGAGGGAAGGCGGAAAATGCAGCCGGAAGCGGGAAACGCAGATAATATTGGCAGTGAATCAGAATCCGAAGGAGCCGGAAATGTTTCCGGCAAAGCCTCCGTTGTTGTAATACAGGAGACTTTGCTGGCGGGGAATTCGCCGGAAGAGAGCTTGCCGGAAGGTATCCATGTTCTGGGAAGCAGCGGTAGCATGGAGTAAGCCGAAGCCTTGAAGCATGCCGGGTAGCCGGGAATACTTTCTTATTCCTGTATGGGCAGCCGAACTATAAATGAGTTTGTTGCGAAACCATCCGTGCTGGCCTCAATCTTTCCTCCATGCTCAGATACAATGCTTTGGGCAATGGAAAGTCCGAGGCCGTAGCCGGGGATATTGCTGCGGGCAGTGTCTCCGCGGTAAAAGCGGAGAAACAGGTGTTTGATTTCTTCTTTCGTGAGAGGCGCCCCCTCATCTGAGACAGTGAGGAGCGCCTCTTTTGCGCTGGTCTTTTTCAGGGTAACACAGATGGAGCCGTTATCCTGACTGTATTTGCAGGCATTGTCAAGGAGAATGTCTGTCAGCTGCCGGAGTTTTTTATCATCTCCATTTACATGAAGTGCAGCTTCGATATCATAGGTGATGTGTTTACCCATGTCAAAAGCCAGAGGCTCAAAGGCCATAAGACTGCTGTTTACAATAAAGCTCAGGTCAGCTGGTGCGCAGACCGCAGACTCCTGTCCTGAGTCACTCCGGGCCAGGGCGAGAAGGCTTTCTATCAGCTGTTTCATCCGCAGGGACTCAGCCTTTATATGGCTTATCCGCTGCCGGTTTTGTCCCTTCGGTATATCGCGGTCTTTTTCAAGCATATCGGCATTGGAGAGGATGACGGTGAGAGGTGTTTTTAATTCGTGGGAGGCGTCCGCAACAAACTGGCGCTGCCGCTGCCAGGCAATCTCCACTGGTTTCACAGCCCATCCGGAGAGAAGGATGGAGAACAGGAAAAAGACAGCAAACGAACTTGCTCCGATAATGGAAGAGTGAATCACTTGCCAATAGAGTGAATTCTGTTCCTCATATATGTCGGCGAATACATACCGCACTGTTTGGTCAGGCTTGGTTTTTCCCCGGAGAAAACGCAGGTGCAGGTCTTTTAAGGTACCGGACTCACCGCCCTTGCTTTCCGCCAGGGATATCAGGGTTTCGGCCTCCTGGCTTTCTATATCTGGAAGCTGGTTCTTTACTACAGTATAGTTGCCCTGCCTTATATCAACCACCATCAGAGGAAGTTCCTGCCTGCGGGGGCGGGAGGGAGGACGCTGGCCCGCAGAGGACGGCTGCCCTGCCTGTTCCCGCATACTGCCCGGATAATTTTCCAGCATGGCGGAATGCAGGGTGCCCATGCTCCGCTGAACGTAGTTTGCTTTTGTTGTGTAGTACAGCGTTATGAAAATGACAGCCAGCAGAAAAGCGACAATGGTCATCATGATGGCTGAAAATTTCCATCTGAGTTTTCGTATCATAGGGACACCCCCAGCTTATATCCAATGTTTCTCATGACGGAGATAGAAACACAGGATCCCAGCAGCGAGAGTTTCTTGCGCAGAAATGATATGTAGGCCTCCACACTGTTGGAATTCACATTGGCGTCATATCCCCAGACCTTAAGGAGTATGGTTTCTTTGGGGAGATACTGACTGCTGTTTTGTATCAGCATGCTCATTAGTTCCAGTTCCTTGGCGCTTAAAGACACACTGTTTTCTCCGCAGATAAGTTCAGGCATGGAGGGTGTGAGGATAAGGTCGCCAAAGGTCAGCGTGTCGGGCGCAATATCTCCGTGACGCCTTAGCACGGTGCGCAGACAGGCCAGGAATTCTTCGGTGGCAAATGGCTTTGTCAGATAGTAGTCGGCTCCGGCATCTAATCCCCTCACCCGGTCCGAAAGCTCCGACCTGGCAGTCAGCATGAGCACCGGCGTCATGTTGCGGGTGCTTCTTAAGTTTTTCAGAACCCCATATCCATCCATTCCGGGAAGCATAACATCCAGGACAATGGCATCGTAAATGCCGGTTTGTGCAAGCTCCAGTCCCTCTGCCCCGTCATGGGAGACATCTGTATAATATCCTGCCCCGCCTATCATGTCAGCCAGAGTAAATGCCAGCCGTTTCTCATCTTCAATCACTAATATGCGCATGGAATCCCTCCTGTGGTTCATTGGAATAAGCCTATTATAACATGAAGCCTGGGGAGGGAATTTTGAACTTTGTGTGAAAAATTTACTCAGGCAATAATGGGGTTTATTTTGCTGCAGTGCAGGCGGTATTTTAAAGAATAGGGTTAGGGAAAAGGTATGGAGTGTACGAGGATAATAGTAATCATTTTAAGAGTGACACTTAGTGTGTAGATTGTTTCAAGTTTCAATATAAGGTACAAACATCCATGAAGCGGTGGAAAAAGCGCTTCATGGATGCTTTTTTTGTACAGTAAACAAATCCGCCTGGGGAATGCATATAGTTATAATTTTATACTTTCCCAGCCAGAACATACATCTTTGACAAAAGCATCGGCTCCTTTAGATACATCGCTTTTTAAAAGCGCATCAATTATAGCAACATGATTATCGCAGCACAGAACCTTGATTTGTTGGTCTGTAAGGCCGCCAAAACGATTGCGGTAAGCAATATAACGGCTGTTCATGGTTAAATCGGCAATTACTTTAACCTGATCGTGAATGATTCCTGGAATACACTCATCAAGCAGCCGGTGGAATTCCACATCCAGATAAAATAGTTCTATCAAATCAGGATTACTTATGTACTTCATGTTTCGGAAACGGCTGAACTCCTCATGAAATTTGTTGAGTTCTTCCTTGCTAATTAAATGTCCTGCACTTTCTATAACAAGTTTCCCAAGAGATGCTCTGGCTTTAAAAATGATTTCCAGTTCAAAGGGAGTGAGCTCCCTGACAAATGTTCCCCGTTGCGGTTGTACCACAACATAACCATCTCTCTCAAGAGCAGAAAGAGAGACAGAGATAGGAGTACGGCTTACCTGCAGTTCTTCGGCAAGACTGGCGATACTAAGCTGCTGACCAGGGTGTAGTTTATCAAATATAATCCTGTTTTTGATGATGTTATAGGCTCGTTTATTCAGGGCAGGCTCGTTTGTGATGGAGTCTTCGTAACTTTTCTGATATTTTCCCATTAATGTACCTTCTTTTTATAGTATGTGACATTTTACTTATGCAATATAAGTTTAGCACATGTAGTAAAATAAAACAATAGAATTTTAGCATAGATATGGCGGGGGTTGAAATAAATTGGATAAAAGAGATAGAAATAAAAAGAATATACAAAGTATATTAGATATATTGACAATAAAAGAAATGGGTGGTACTATCTAAACATAGACAACTAACATGTTAGTTAAAAATAGAAAATAGAAATAAAGCAAAACTAACATGTTAGTAGGGGGTGCTTTTATTTTTAATACAGAAAGGAGAAGTATGAGGTTTGGATGTTGCATCAATATGGTTGCTTCAGAACTTGATGGAATTGGAACAGAACATTTGAGTGAATTAGAGCATATGGGATATGACTATGTTGAAATGCCTCTGGCGGAAATGATGAGACTTGATGGGCCGAATTTTTTGGAATTAAAGAGAAGGGTGGACCGGTTGACTATCGGCTGTGAGGTCTGCAACAACTTTTTTCCAAAACACATGAGACTAACAGGACAAGAGGTTCGTATGGATTTGGTATTGAGCTATGCTGAGCGGGCCCTGACGCGTGCTAAAGATTTAGGTGCCACATGTGTGGTGTTTGGAAGTGGCTCTGCTAAAAATGTTCCGAAGGGGACTTCGCTGGAAAAGGGATATCAGCAGATTGTGGATCTGCTGAATCAAATAGCGTCTCTTGCCGCGAACAGAGACATTATCATATGCATTGAACCGCTGAGAAAACAGGAATGTAATCTTATTAATACCTTTGAGGAGGGGGGGAGGCTGGCGGATGAATTAAGACATCCTAACATAAAGGTATTAGCTGATTATTTTCACATGATGGCTGAGGCGGAACCCATGAGCCATTTAAGTGGACCTGGCGGAAGATATCTGGCACATGTTCATTTTTCCAGCTCAGAGAGAAAATTTCCCGGATATCAGGATGAGGAGGCCTATCATGAATTTTTTAATGAACTGAATCGGATTGGATATGACGGCAGGATAAGCTGCGAGGCATATTCTGGTGATTTTAAGGCAGAGGCCCCTGTGACACTGGAGTTTTTGAAACATATGTATGCAAGAGCGAAAGGAGGAGACAGTAGTGTATAGTAAGGAATTGATTGATAATCTAGAAAAAAAGGCGCAGATCCTGCGGCGGGATGTGATAATCAGTGTGGGGATAGGAGTAGCGGGCCATATAGGCGGTTCTAACTCTTCAGCTGATATTGTGACGGCTCTCTATTTCTATAAGATGAGACATGACCCGAAGAATCCCCGCAAAAGGGACAGGGACCGTTTTTTGTTAAGCAAAGGTCATGTAGCAATCCTGCAATATGCAGCGTTGGCAGAAGCTGGTTATTTTCCGGTAGAAGATTTGCCCCATACCAAGGAACTGGGCTCCTATCTCCAGGGACATCCGGACGTACTTAAGACACCTGGTATAGAGGCTGGTACGGGGTCTCTGGGACAAGGCCTTTCCATAGGACTGGGTATGGCTCTGGGACAAAGATTGGATGGACTGGACAGAAAAACATATGTACTAGTAGGGGATGGAGAGATAGCAGAAGGACAGATCTGGGAGGCTGCCATGGCAGCCAGCGCTTTTAAGGCGGATAATTTGGTGGCAATTGTGGACCGGAATGGGCTTCAGGCAAATGGAAAGATAAAAGAAAGGATGGATTCCGGTAATATTGCCGCTAAATTCTTAAGCTTTGGCTGGCATGTCATAGAGATAGACGGTCACAACATGGAAGAAATACTGACAGCTCTGGATGGGGCAGATCAGGTGAAAGGGGTACCAACGGTCATTGTTGCAGACACAGTGAAAGGAAAAGGTCTCAGCTTTGCAGAAAATGTGGTTTCTTATCATAATGGTAAGCTGACAGATGAGACATACCGACAGGCGCTTGCCGAGTTGGCTGTGTAGATGGGGAGGGCTGAAATGGGTGAAACAAATCAAAGAGTGGCTTATGGTAATACTTTAAAGATGTTAGGGAAAGATGATGAGCGGATTGTGGTTCTGGATGCAGATTTGGGTGGCTCGACTATGGGGAAGATATTTGAGGCGGCATATCCTGAACGGCACTTTGAAATGGGAATAGCAGAGGCAAATATGACCAGTGTGGCAGCCGGACTGGCCCAGACCGGAAAGATACCATTTACCAACTCGTTTGCTGTTTTTGCCGGAGGAAGGGCTTTTGACCAGATACGGCAGACTATTGCAATTGGCAAACTGAATGTGAAAATATGCGGCGCTTCTTCCGGCCTCTCGGATTTTGGGGATGGTGCTACACATCAGTGTGTGGAAGATATGGCCATATTTAGGTCTATACCTAATATGACAGTGGTCTGCCCGGCTGATGCAAATGAAACGGTTGAAGCGGTTAAGGCGATTGCAGGCTATGAGGGTCCGTGTTATCTCAGACTGAATAGGAACGAATATGATAATGTAACACCGGAGGGAAGAAAATTTCAGATAGGTGTACCATATGTGATGAAGGAAGGGGAAGAAATAGCAGTATGTGCCACCGGATATATGTTAAAGGAAGCACTTGAAGCCGCAGAAATCCTGAAAGATGAAATAAGTGTGAGGGTCATAAATGTTCCTACTGTTAAACCAATTGACGAGGAGGTACTCATCAGCCTGCTTAAGGGATGCAGGGGGATTGTGACGGCTGAAGAGCATACTGTGAAAGGCGGCCTGGGAAGTGCGGTTGCCGAAATACTGAGAAGGAAGCCGATCCCTATGGAATTTGTAGGCATTAAGGATGTATTTGGCTGCAGTTCGCACTCCTACAGGGAGCTGCTGGAATATTATGGACTGACAGCGGAATCGGTGGCAGAGGCAGTCAGAAGCATTGCGAACATTTGAAAGGAGTCGGATTTTCATGAAAATTGGATTTATTGGTTTGGGTATCATGGGCAGGCCTATGGCTAAGAACCTGGTAAAAGCAGGGTATGATTTGACGGTATATGATTTGAATGAAGAGGCTGTGGCTGATTTGGTATCATGCGGAGCAAGGGCAGCAGACAGCAGCAGAGAAGCATCATTGGAGGCAGAGGTAGTGATTACCATGGTTCCCAATTCGCCACAGGTCAGGGAAGTGGTGTTGGGGAAGGATGGCATGGCAGAAGGTGCTTCTGAAGGAACGGTGCTGATTGACATGAGTTCCATTGACCCTACGGAGAGCAGAAGCATTGGCATGGAGCTGAAAAAATATGGAATTGAAATGATGGATGCCCCGGTATCAGGTGGTGAGCCCAAAGCAATTGAAGGCACATTGTCTGTCATGGTCGGAGGCAGGAGGGAACTGTTTGACAGATATTATGACATGTTGATGGTTATGGCAGGCTCTGTAGTTTATGTGGGTAAATTGGGAGCTGGTAATGTGGCAAAGCTGGCCAATCAGATTATTGTGGCAGTAAATATCGCGGCGGTCTCGGAGGCATTAACCTTTGCTAAAAAGGCGGGAACGGACCCGGAACTGGTATATCAGGCAATCAGGGGAGGATTAGCCGGGTCCACTGTGCTGGATGCAAAAGCACCAATGATGTTTCGGGGAGATTTCAAGCCGGGTTTTCGTATTGAACTGCATATAAAGGACCTGGGGAATGCGATTAATGCAGCCCATGCGGTCAGTTCACCGGTTTTGATGACCGGGCAGTTAATGGAAATTATGCAGGCTCTGAAAGCTGATGGGCTGGAAAAAAAGGACCATTCCTGCATTGTGAAGTATTATGAAAAGATTTCAAATGTCACTATAAAATCGTCAGAAGAGGAATGAGATTCAGCCATGAGAAAGAAAGGGGGGAGACTGCCGATGGATGAACGGATTTGTGAGCCGGTGCTGAGGGCGGTTGCTATTTCTAAGGCATTTTATTCCACACAAGCACTGCAGAAGGTTTCCTTTGAACTGCTTCCGGGAGAGGTGCATGCACTGATGGGGGAAAATGGTGCGGGAAAATCCACCTTGGGAAAGTGTATAACGGGGATTTATAAATCAGATGAAGGGGATGTGTATTACCAGGGAAGGAAGGTGGCTTACGCCAATCCCAAGGATGCTCTGAATGATGGGATTGCGATTGTGCTGCAGGAGTTTAATACAATACCGCATTTGAGTGTGGCTGAAAATATTTTTCTTACAGATGAATCATTTTACAAAAAAGGATGGATAGCTGATTATGAGGCTATGGTCAGGAAGACGGATGAGCTTCTGAGATATTTTCATATGAGGGAATTCATAGATCCCATGGATAAGATGTCAAAACTATCTGTTGCGGAGATGCAGATAGTGGAAATTATCAAGGCAATGTCCAAGGAAGCTAAGGTGATTATTCTGGATGAGCCAACGGCTACTTTATCAGCCAGGGAAGTAGACCGCCTTTTTGACATGATTAGGGAATTGAAAGAAAAAGGTGTAGGATTTATCATAGTTTCCCATCGAATTAATGAAATATACGAAATTTCAGACCGGATTACTGTATTTCGGGATGGAAGGCTGGTACTTTCAGGGGCGGATACCAGTGAACTTGAGGAGATGGAGCTTATTAAGGCTATGGTTGGGCGGCAGATTGATGATTTATACGGCAAGGCCGCTCAGAGAGACGAGATGATATCTGATGAAATCATACTTGATGTGCAGCATATAAGTGATACACGGAATTTTGTTACAGACTGTTCGTTTCAGGTACATAAAGGCGAAATCCTTGGGATAGCAGGATTAGTGGGGGCGGGAAGAAGTGAACTTATGCGCTGTGTGTTTGGAATTGATCCGCGTTCTGAAGGAAAGGTGATTTTTAAAGGAAAGGAAGTTAGGAAAGATTCGATAACTGCCAGCATAAAGGCGGGGATGTGTTTCCTTTCGGAAAAACGGAAGGAGGAAGGACTCCATCAGGATATATCCATCATGCATAATCTGAATATGGTGATTCATGCCATAGCGAATAGACCGTTTATCAGCAATCGTCTTGAAGAAGATAATTGCAGGGAAATGGTCGAACGTCTGAACATAAAAGTAGGGGAGCCCTTTAACAAAGTGAGCAGCCTGTCCGGGGGGAATCAGCAAAAGATTCTTTTGGGGAAATGGCTCCTTTCAAAGCCGGAATTGCTGATAATAGACGAGCCCACCAGGGGAATTGATGTTGCCTCTAAAAGTGAGATTTATGCAATCTTGCGGGAACTGGCGAACAAAGGGTTTTCCATTATCATGATATCATCAGAAATAAATGAGATTCTGGGAGTTACGGACAGGACGCTGGTTGTACGGGATGGAAAGATTGTTGGCAGGCTTAAGACCTCGGAAACCACTGAAGAACAGATCGGTTACTACGCTACTATGGGAGAGACAGGAGGGGATGAGTAAATGGATAAAGATACAAATGTGAAACAGATTTCCTGGAGCGGGGAATATAAGAAGATGAGGCGCCAGTGGGCGCTGCGCAATAACAGGACAGAATTGATTATGTTGGCAGTACTGCTGGTTGGCTGTGTCGTCATGTCCATGGTTTCATCCACGTTTTTGTCAGTAGGAAATATCCTGAATATTTGTTCCCAGCAATCCACTACGGCTCTTATGGCAATTGGTATGACATTGGTTATCATTACAGGCGGCATCGATCTTTCGGTAGGTACTTTGCTTGGTTTTTCAGGCATGTTGGCAGCTATGAGACTGCAGGCCACCGGGAATATACTTCAGGCCATATTGACGGCATATGGTATTGCCCTGTTTATTGGCATTATCAATGGTTTTTTGATTGGATACATGAAGCTTCCTGCATTCATTGTTACTCTGGGAACACAGCAGATTTGCCAGAGCATGAACTATGTGGTAACAGACGGCTCCTCTGCGTCCAAGTTTCCGGAAGTTTTCGGATTTATTGGTAAAGGTAAACTGATTGGAATAATTCCGTTTTATCTAGTAATGATTATTGCACTGTACGTTATATTTATGGCTGTTCTGACTAAGATGCGTTATGGGCGGTTTCTGTATGCCACAGGTTCCAATGAAGTGGCGGCCAGGATATCGGGCATTAAGACGAAAAAAGTGATAATGGTTACATATATCATATCAGCGTTGACTGCGGCAACGGCAGGTCTTGTTATGATATCACGGTTAATGGCCTGTGATCCGACTTACGGTAAAAGTGCCGAGATGGATGTGATAGCAGCGGTCGTTATTGGCGGTACTTTTATGTCAGGAGGAAAGGGAACGCTATGGGGAACTGCAATCGGTGTTTTTATTGTGGGCGTTCTCAGAAATTCATTGAACCTTCTGGGGGTAAATACCTTCTGGCAGGGAACAGCAATCGGTGTTGTAATCATCCTGGCAGTTTTGGCGGAACAGTTGTCACACAAGAAAAAAGATAACTAAATAGTAAATATTAAAATAAAAGTACAGGAGGAAATGAAAATGAGGAAAGCAGCGGCAATGTTTATGGCAGCAATGATGGCGGTCAGCCTGTCAGGATGTACAGGCGGAGGTAAAACGGCAGACAGTACTACTGCGGCGGTGACAGAGGCAAAGGAAACAACGGTGGAGGCAACAACAGCTGCTGACACGGCAGCGGATTCGGAGGAAACACAGAAGGCGGCACAAGCAGAAAATGAGGCAGAAAAATCAGGAGAGAGCTACCATATAGCGTATCTGTGTCCGTCTATGGATACTCCTTTCTGGCGTTATATGGCAACAGGTGTTGAGAGAGAGGCTGAGAAACTGGGAAATGTTACGGTTACGACGTATGATAGTAAGAATAGTGCGGATATCCAGTATACAAATGCTCAGGATGTAATTGTAAAAGGCGTAGATGGCATTGTGATTAGCCCGACAGATTCAGCTTCTTGTGTGGCAGTACTTGGATTGGCTGAAGAGGCAGGGATACCGGTGGCAATCAGTGATATTGGAACAGATTCCGGTGAATATGTGACATTTATCAAAACAAATAACCTGAAAGGAGCAGAGGAAGGCGGCAAGTATCTGGCATCTCTTCTCAAAGAAGGCGATAAGGTTGCTGAAATTGTAGGCCCCCAGGCACGTCAGAATCAGCAGGACAGAAAAGCAGGGTTTGAAAAGGGTGTTGGCACAGCTAATGTAGAGATTGTTGATTTCCGCCAGATGGAGCGCGAGAACCGCAGTGAGGGAGAATCCTATGCTCAGGATTATCTGACAGCATATCCTGATCTGAAGGCAATTTTCTGCACATCTGACGACGCGTCGCTTGGAGTACTGGCAGCATGCCAGGGGGCGGGCCGAAATGAGGTCATGATATTTGGTTTTGACAGCAATGAAGAATTGCTGGCAGCTGTCAGGGAGGGAACTATCGTGGGAACCAGTACACAGCAACCGCTGTTAATGGGAGCCAGGGCGTTGGATGGAGTGATTGACCATCTTGATGGCAAGGAGGTTGAGCAGTTACAGGAGATAGAGACATTACTTGTCACAAAAGACAATATTGACGATGTTTATGACATCCTAAGTGAGACAGCTATGGTGATTGAATAGACGAGGAGAGAAGGAGAAAGAACCATGATTAAAGTAGATCCTACAAAGCACACACATTGGTATAGTCCATGGAATGTTCCAGTGGCAAAGGTGGATTCTGGAGAAACTGTTAGTTTTACATGTCAGGATACATGGAACGATGTAATGGTAGACACAAATACCATTCAGGCAAGGGCTATGCACGGATACCCTATTAATCCTGTGAATGGACCAGTTTATGTAAATGGTGCCATGCCTGGTGATACAATGAAAATTACAATTGAAGATGTACGTGTTACATCGGATGCAACCTTAATTTGCAATGATATTCAGGTATGCAAGGCATTCAGAAAGTATATAACGGACGATGAGGTAGTTAAATTCCCAATCAAAGATGGGCAAGCAGATATGTTTGGCGTGAAAGTTGATTTAAAGCCATTCCCTGGATGTCTGGGAGTAGCTGCCGCGGAGCGTATGAGTACTCTTGACCAGGGACGCCATGGCGGAAATATGGATTGTAAATATTTGACAAAGGGGAGCATCCTATATCTGCCGGTGTTTGCGCCGGGAGGACTGGTTGCTACAGGAGATATCCATGCGTACCAGGGCGATGGGGAAATCGTAGGCGGTCTGGAGGTTGCGGGAGAGGTTGACCTTAAACTGGAAGTCATCAAAGGAATTACAGAACCTTGGCCGATTCTTGAAACGAATGACCGTTGGTATGCGATTGTTTCGGACGATACTCTGGAGGAAGCGGGTTTCAAGGCAGTCCAGTGTATACAGGAATTTATACTGAAACGGACCGACAGGTACACCCCTAATCATCTGATGCTGATGCTTGCTGAGCTGGGGGATGTGGAAGTGTGCCAGATGGTAGATACATATATGACAATGCGTTTTGGGTTTGAGAAGCGGATTGCACTGGAGCTTACTTTTTGATTTGAAACTGCAGGCGTGAAAGGAAACTTTCACGCCTGATTCAACGTCTGCAGGAGTTAATAACACAAACCATATATCTCACCTCTACGGAAGCAATACATAGAGTGCGGCAGCCACGGAACATATCATAAAAAATGTCCCGCTGACCCGGATAAATGTCAAATAAAGACCGGTTGGCCCTACGCCGTCCACTGCGAAAATATGTTCAACCTCCCAGAGATATTCCGGCTTTATAATCATGGCCAGACCTAAAACAAATAAAGGAATCAGACCCAGATAATCCATCGCAACCTCCTTGAAATTATGGTATCATATCCATGCAATCAGGATATGTATGTTTCATAAACAGAGTATATCATATAAAAAATGGAATATAGCGATATTCATGAAATGGAAATAGAATCTTAAAGATGGAATAAAAATAGAACAAAAAAAGTAATAATTTCTCAGTTTTCGATCTGATGAATGAATATAATTCATTGACTTTTGTTCAATGGAGTGGTATTCTATGTATATAGCAGACGGTCAGCTTGTTGGGAAACAGGTATGGAACCCTGCTGACTAATGAAAACAGAGTATTAAGCAGAAGGATTCTGTTCAGAAAAAGGGGAGATTGACAGATGGAACGCAAGACAGCCAGAATATCCAAGGAACCGGAGGTCCGCAGACAGGAAATATTGGACACGGCCATGTCTGTTTTTATGGAAAAGGGGTATGAGGCAGCTACCATGAGAGATATTGCGGCAGCCATGCATGTGGTGCCGGGACTGTGTTACCGGTATTTTGAGTCCAAGCAGATGCTGTATGATACTGCAATTGAGCAGTATGTAAAGGATATTACGCATCCCATGATTGAATGTCTGAAAGAGAAGGATGATTCGCTGGATGGTTTCCTGGACAAAATGGAACAGCTGTTTATTCAAACAGATGGAAAGGAAAAGTACCATCATTTTTTTCATAAAAAGGAGAATCACGATCTTCAGATGCTTATGTCGGTTAAGCTGTGTGAGACCATTGAACCGTATATGGAGGAAAAGCTGCGGGAGATGAATGAAAATGGAATCACAAGGGTTGGGAATATACCGCTGACAGCGTCATACATGCTCTTTGGCGCGGTTCCTGTCCTGGAGAACGATGGATTGTCAACGGCTGAGAAAGCGTTGGGCATCCGCATGATTATGAAATGTATTTTAGAAGCGTAAGCGCGCTTGGAATGGTAAATAGGACGGCAGATAAGAGAAGGATTCCCGTTGCCGGTGTTTCGGGAATTTCTTTTTTTAAATAATGAATGAACAATGTTCACTTAATCAAGGAGGCAGAAATATGTTACATTATGCACTGATAACAGGGGCAACCAGCGGTCTGGGGCTGGCTTATGCCAAGTGGTTCGCAGGAAAAGGATATGATTTAATCATGACCGGCAGGAGAAAAGAAGTGATTGAAAGGAGAGCTCAGGAAATCAGGGATAAGTTTGCGTGTAAGGTAATTGTGATACTGGTAGATCTTGCTCAGGAGGACGGGGTAAGAAAGCTGCTTGCATCGTTAGAGGGAAGGGAGATTCATGTACTGGTGAATAATGCGTGTTTTGGTTTCAGAACCTCATTTAGTGATACGGATATAGATGGATTGAAGCGTCTTATTTATCTTCAGACAATTGCTGTGGCAGAAATCACCCATTATGTCCTGAGAGGAATGAAAGAGAGAAATAAAGGCATTATCATCAATATTTCGTCGGACGGGGCATTTGCAGTGGTGCCCGGTAATGTCACCTATGCCGCTGCAAAACGCTTCATCGTCACATTGACTGAAGGGCTTCACATGGAGCTCATGGACACGGGAATCCGGGTTCAGGCCGTGTGTCCGGGCTTTGTGGATACGGATTTTCACGAAAATAACGGAATGTATGTGGATAAGACGAGAAAGGGCATGTTTGGATTCCGTCAGCCTGGGGAGGTAGTGGATGAGGCCATGAAGGAGTTTGAAAAAGGCAGTATTGTCTGTGTACCTGATAAGGCCGGAAAACTTGTGAAGGCCATGACGGAGTATATGCCAAAAAAGATGTATTACCGGTTTGCAGATGATTTTGTGAATAAGAATATCCGGAAGAACTGACTGTCACAAATGCCGACAGAAGATCTGCTAAGAACAGAGAACCTTTTAGAACAGAAAAACTTTTAGAACAGAAGACCTTTTTAAAACAGAAAACCTTTTTAAACAGAAAACCCAATAAAACAAGCAGAAAAACCAATAAAACAAACTTATGAAAAGGCGCCCATTACAGCTGACTGCCAGCGGTTATGGGCGCCTTTTGCGTGGAAACCATCTTAGATAATAAATTTGAACTTGTCCCCAATGCAGAGCTGGCGGCAGAGGTTCGTAATCGTGTTATCCACATCGTGTATAACGCTTTCTATCCTCAAAAGGGGGTACCCGCTTGAAATTCCCAGGGCTTTGGCTTCTTTTGAGGTGGCGAATACGATGTCCAGGGTTTTTTGGGAATGGTCTAAAATTATATTATGTTTTTTCAGAATCTCATACAGGGAACTGTCGTTTAAATTTTCGCTGAATAAAAAGGAAAAAGACTCAGGAAATTTATTCAGCTCTAACTGGACCGGTTTTCCGTCAGCATACCGTATTCGCTCTAATACCAGTATCTTTTCGTCCTTGTCTAAGGACATCAGCTCCATCTCTTTTTCAGTGGGATCCTCCAGGGCTATTTTCGTGATCTTGGCACCGGGGGATGCATTCATCATCCGGCACATGTCGGTGAAGCTTAAAACCCCATTGGTGATACCCCGCTGAATCTTTTTTTCTGCGACAAATGTTCCCTTCCCGGATTTGCGGTAAAGATAACCTAATTCAGATAGTCCGGCCAGAGCTTTCCTGACCGTGACACGGCTTACATTATATGTTTCGCTTAATTCGTTCTCCGTGGGAAGCCGGCTTCCGGCAGGCCGCTCGCCGGTTTCTATCTCTTTCTGCAGCTTTTCCTCCAGTTGCTTGTATAGAGGGGTAGCAATTGTATTATTTAGTTCCATATATATCCTCCGCGTTACCCTTAAGTTATAATACTCAGTTATATTATAATACAAATTGGCCTCATTGTATATAATTGCGAAAAATTTAATTTGTTATTGACAATAAGTATTATATTGTATTATCATAAACATAGAAACAATTAAAAACAATATGCAAAGGAGATTTGAGACAATGGCATACTTTGGCGTGGATATCAAAAATATTATTGCTGAAATTTTGGAAGCGAAGAAATCAAAGGGCGGGGTAAAGAACCTGTATTTTGTGGGATGCGGAGGGTCACTGGGAGCTCTTTATCCGGCTAAGACATTTATGGAGAAGGAGTGTGCTTCCATAAAATCCGCCTGGATTAACAGCAATGAATTCGTTCACAGCACCCCCAGGGACTTTGGGGAAAATTCCATCATCTGCCTGGCATGTCACAAGGGCAATACACCGGAAACCATTGAGGCAGCAAAGCTGGGAAAAGAAAAGGGAGCTGCTGTCATTGTTCTGACCTGGCTTGAGGAATCGGAAATCATAGAATTTGGCGACTATATCATCCGTTATGCGTTTGACGCCAGCCCGGACCATCTTAAAGGCGATATTGACTATGCGGGGGAGAAAACCATATGTGCTCTTTTGGTGGCGGTTGAACTGACTGCGCAGACAGAAGGCTATGAAAACTATGACAAGTTCCAGGAGGGCCTGGGCATGATTAGCAATATCATTAAGAATGCACGTGCCCATGTTGCAGAGAGAGCCCTGGAGTTTGCCGAAACGTATAAAAACGATCCTGTAATCTATACCATGGGAAGCGGGGCTGCTTACGGCGCTGCCTATATGGAGAGCATCTGTATTTTCATGGAAATGCAGTGGCTGGATTCCAGCAGCATCCATACCGGAGAGTATTTCCACGGTCCGTTTGAGATAACAGATGCAAACCGTCCGTTTATGATTCAGATTTCGGAGGGCTCCACCCGTCCGCTGGATGAACGGGCATTAAAGTTCCTTCGTACCTATGCAAAAAGGATTGAAGTCCTGGACGCAAAGGAGCTGGGCCTTTCTACCATTGATGCTTCTGTGGTGGATTATTTTAACCACTCCCTGTTTAATAATGTATATCCAATCTACAACCACGCCCTTGCAGAAAAGCGTGAGCATCCCCTTGTGACACGCCGCTACATGTGGAAAGTGGAGTATTAAGCTACAGCGAAAAAACGATAAGACATTCATTCCCGCGAAGGCAGCGTGCCGGAGTATTTTTTAATACGCTTTAAGCCGTATACGGCCCGGATCTCTGCCCGCGGGGCCAAACCCCGCAGCGTACTGCGGGGTATTTTGCTATACATGGAGGAAAATGTATGAAAATTTCTCAGCTCTGCGCAGCAAATTACAATTACAAACGATATACGCTGGATTACTTTCTGGAATCCGCAAACCGTCTGGGATACCAGTCTGTTGAACTGTGGGCTTCCGGGCCTCATCTGCATCTGGAGGATTTTGATGGGGGACGTCTGCGTGAATTAAACAGGACTATAAAGGACCATCACCTGAAGATTGCCTGTTTTACGCCTGAGCAATGTGTCTATCCCATCAGTGTCTCCCATCCGGATAAGAGATACCGTGACAGGACCGTGGATTTCTTTCAAAGGCACATAGAGGCGGCGGTGTGCCTGGATTGCAGTTGCATGGTGGTATCCACCGGGTTTGCCTATCTGGATGTGGATGGGGAAGATGCCTTTAAATGGGCTGCGGATTCATTTTCGCAAATCTGCCGGAAAGCGGAAAGGGAGGGTGTTACCCTGGCTCTGGAACCATTCACAAAATACACCACTCATATCTGCAATGAGGCAAGCCAGCTCCTTCGCCTGCTGCGCACGGTGGGTAGTCCGGCCCTCAAAGGCCTTGGGGATACGGATGTGATTGCCACCACGGGAGTGGATACATTTGAAACATTCATCGGAATTCTGGGAAGGGAGAACCTGGCTCATGTACATTTCGTGGACGGAAATCCCGGCGGGCATCTGGTTCCGGGAGATGGAAACCTGAATCTGGACCAGGCGCTTCATACCCTGGAAGCCTTTGACTACAAGGGGTATCTGGGACTGGAAATACTGGACAGGAGATATGTCATGAATCCGGAAGATGCCATGAGAAGGGCGCTTGCATGGTATTCAGAGCGCATAGGATAATGGAGGACGCGAAAAAACGGCGGCAGACAAATGGTTAGGAGATGAATGTATTTAAATGTATTTGCAATGGTGATACATTTGATACAGGCTCGGATGTATAATATGCACAAAAATAATGCTGAAAACTGTGTATTATATATAAAATGATAAATAGCAATTGACAAATCAATTAAATGAATATACTATTGTATTAGATACAAAACAATACAGAATAATACAAAGAAATACAAAACTGAATTGCTTTTGTATTACCAAGAATGTGCGCACCATTCTTAAAACAAAAGATTGAATCATTTCTTAGACCATAAAGGGGAAACATTTTACAAAGGATTAGGAGGATAATTTATGTTTTGGATAGAATTGATTATCGTTCTGGCTATCATTTTTCTGGGGGTACGAATTGGTGGTACGTTCCTGGCGATGGCAGGCGGAATAGGAATGTTCATTATGACATTTATACTGCATGTAACACCTTCCGATCCGCCGATTACCGTTATTCTGATTATGATTGCAGTAATCTGTGCGGCAGCCACCATGCAGGCCTGCGGCGGACTGGACTATCTTGTTAAAATCGCGGAGAAGATACTTCGCAGAAACCCCAGGATGATTACCGTACTGGCTCCGGTTGTGGCTTATATTTTCACCTTCATGTGCGGAACAGGCCACATTGTATACAGCCTTCTTCCTGTTATCAATGAGATTGCCATTGAGACAGGCGTCAGGCCTGAACGGCCCATCTCAGCCTCGATTGTTTCATCCCAGCAGGCTATTACAGCGTGTCCGATTTCAGCAGCTACCGTGGCAGTCCTTGCTTTTATGGCTGAGGCCACAGGCTATGGCTCCGTCAATATCTTTACCCTGCTGCTTGTCTGCATCCCTGCCACTCTGGTTGGTACCGTGGTCTGCGCGCTTGCAGTTATCAAGAAGGGCAAAGAACTGGCGGATGACCCGGAATTTAAAGCCCGTGTTGCAGCAGGACAGATAGAGGATTATACAAAGGCAGAGAAAAAGGAAAGACCTGCCACAAAGGAAGCCAAGATTTCTGTGGCAATCTTCCTCATTGCCATGGCAGGCATTGTTTTGCTGGGCGCTGTGAAGCCTCTTGTACCTACACTTGCTGACGGAAACAAATTACCGCTGACAACTGTTATTGAAATCTTTATGCTGGTGGCAGCCGCAGCCATGGTGCTTATCACAAAGCTCGACAGCGACAAGGTTCTGGACCAGCCGGTATTCCGTACAGGTATGTTCGCAGTGGTACTGGCATTTGGCCTGTGCTGGCTGGTAAATACCTTTATCGGAGACCAGTCCTCCTTCATCACTGACAATATGTCGGCCCTGACCAACCAGTATCCATGGATTTATATTATTGCTGTATTCATTGTGGGAGCCATTACCACAAGCCAGTCCTCCACAACCATGATTATGGTGCCAATCGGTATTGCGCTGGGCCTTCCGGCTAACATCATAGTGGCCGGCTGGATTGCCTGCTCATCCAATTACTTTATTCCCGCTTCGGGACAGTGTGTTGCTGCCATTGCGTTTGACTCGGCCGGAACTACAAAAATTGGAAAATTTGTCCTGAATCACAGTTACATGGTACCGGGACTTGTGTGTACAGCGGTATCTGTGGCGGCAGCCCTGCTTCTTGGAAGCGTAATCTTTTAATGCAGTCCGGCAGCAGCCGGAGCCGTGACGGGTTTTATGACAGGCTCCGGTGCTGCCAGTTTTGTGAAAGCGCAGCTTGTGATATAGAAGGAGGCCTCATTATATGAAATTTGCTCCAATGAATTACCATTATTTACGCTATCCCATAAAAAAGTTCCTGGACAAAGTGGAGAGCTCTCCCTTTGACAGTATCGACCTTTACTGCTCGGCGCCCCAGCTTAACATTTTTGATTATTCCCTGAGCCGGCTGATTGAGCTGGACCGGGATATCAGGCAGAGAAACCTGAAGGTAATGGCTATGACGCCTGAAAATTGTGTTTATCCTGTAAATTTCTGTACCCAGGATCCTGTGACAAGGCAGTCCAGCATCCGCTATTACCAGAGAGCCATTGACACGGCGGAGTTCCTGGGATGCCCTAACATCCAAATCAGTACAGGCTTCGGTTATTTTGACCAGCCCAGGGAAGAGGCGTGGAAATACTGCCGGGAGTCGCTGACACAGCTGGCCGTGTACTGCCAGAGGAAACAGGTCCGGCTTTTCCTGGAGGAGCTGAAGGTCACCACCACCAATGTCCTGATTACAAGCAAAGACATAGCCGGGATGCTGGATGAAATCGGCTCCCCCTGCATCGTTGGAATGGTGGATATGGACCAGATGACGTATGCCGGGGAGACAGTGGATGATTATTTCGACCATCTGGGAGAACGGCTTATGCATATACACTTCAATGACAGGGGGCATACGGTTCCCGGCCACGGGGATTTCCCCATGAAGGAGTATTACGATGCCATCAAGAGAAGAGGATACGATGGAACCGTTTCATTTGAAATCTGTGACCGCAGATATTACTGTGACCCGGATAAGGCTATCGACGACATCGTTTCCTGGATGAAGAAAAATACCCATGAATTAGGGGATGTATTAGAGGAGATATGATATGTGGATTCATGACATGTTTGGAGCAGATAAGCCCATTATCGCACTGCTTCATCTGGATGCCCTTCCGGGGGACCCGGGGTTTTGCGGGGACATGGATGTGGTGCTGGACCATGCGGCCCACGACCTCACGGCATTGCAGGATGGAGGCGTGGATGGGATTCTTATTGCCAACGAGTTCAGCCTGCCATACCAGCCGGTGGCGGATATTGCCGTTATATCGGCCATGGCATACATAATCGGGAAGCTGAAGGACCGAATCAGGGTTCCCTTTGGGGTCAACGTTGTAAAGAATCCCATTGCGACCATTGACCTGGCGGCGGCAACAGGTGCCCGCTTTGGGCGGAGCTGTTTTTCAGGTGCATATATGGGAGAGTATGGGGTCTATGTCTCTAACAGCGGAGAGGCCGTCCGGCACAGAAAAGCTCTGGGAATGGAGCACCTTAAGCTCCTGTTTAAGGTGAATCCGGAGGCGGATGCCTACCTTGTGCAGCGGGATATCCAGGTGGTGGCCAGGTCCATTATGTTCGGGGATTTTGCAGACGGCCTCTGCGTATCAGGGGCAGCGGCGGGAGCAGAGCCTGACGATGTGGTTCTGTCCAGGGTCCATGAGGCAGCGAAGCAGAAGAATGTTCCGGTGTTCTGCAACACCGGGTGCAATCACCAGAATGTAAGGGAAAAGCTGAAACATTGTGATGCTGTATGCATTGGATCAGCCTTTAAAAAGGATGGTATTTTTAACCAGCGGGTGGATGAAAAACGGGTCCGTGATTTTATGGAAATTGTCAAAGAGATCCGCGGGGAATCATAAGGAGATGTGATGATTGAAACAATATTTTATGGGAATTGACATTGGAACCTATGAATCCAGAGGAATGCTCATAGGGGAAGATTTCAGGGTGACAGCGGAACATACCATGGCCCATGGAATGAGTCATCCAAGGCAGGGGTGGTTTGAACATGATGCAGATAAGGTGTGGTGGGGGGACTTCTGCGGGATATCCAGACGCCTGATTGAAGCCGGCGGTATTGCCCCGGAACAGATAAGCTGTATCGGAGCCAGCACCCTGGGGACGGACTGCCTGCCTGTGGATGAGCAGTGCAGGCCGCTGCGCCCGGCTATCCTGTACGGCATTGATTCCAGGGCTGACAAGGAAATACAGTGGCTCACCAGGCATTACGGCAGGGATGTGCGAAGGCTGTTTGGCCATCCCATCTGTTCCGGCGACACGGCCACGAAGATACTGTGGATTAAGAACAATGAGCCGGAGGTATACAGAAGGACCTATAAATTTCTCACAGGAAGTTCTTTTATCACGGCAAAGCTGACAGGCAGGTATGTGATAGACCAGTTTTTGGCCAAGGGTTCCTTCCGGCCTCTTTACCGGGCGGACGGAACGGTCAATGAGGAGGAATGCGGACTTTACTGCAGGCCGGACCAGATTGCGGCCTGTGCATATTCCACGGATGTGGCAGGCCGTGTCACCAGGGAGGCTGCGGCCCAGACAGGACTGGCAGAGGGAACACCGGTTATCTGCGGTACCGGGGATTCCACATCGGAAGCAATCAGCGTGGGGCTGACAGAACCGGGAACCGCATTTTTCCAGTATGGCTCATCCATGTTTTATTACTACTGCGTGGATCGTATGGTGCAGGACTATATATCCTCCGGAGGAAACGGTTCTGTAAAAGGCGGCAAGGTATTTACCATACCAGGCACGTTCTGCCTGGGGGACGGCACCAACGCTGCCGGTACACTGACCCGGTGGGTACGGGATACCTTTTATGGGGAAGAGCTGGAAATGGAACGTAAGGGCGGGAAAAATGCATATGCAGTCATGGCAGGGGAAGCCGGTGAAATTCAGCCCGGCTCAGAGGGCCTGATGATTCTGCCTTACATATACGGGGAGCGCAGTCCCATACAGGACCCGCTGGCCACAGGTATGATGTTTGGGCTGAAGGGAAGTCATACGAGGAAACATATCAACCGGGCGGCGCTGGAAGCTGTGGGATATTCCACGTTACAGCATCTGATGCTGTTTAGGGAAATGGGGCTTCCGCCGCATACCCTGATAACAGCCGGCGGAGGTACGAAGAATGATGTCTGGATGCAGATTATCTGCGATATGACCGGAATGCCCCTTCATATACCGGAAACATTCCAGTGTTCCTCCTATGGGGATGCCATGCTGGCGGCCCTGGGAGCGGGATGTTTAAAGGATTTTCACCAGCTTAAGGAGAAACTTCCAGAGGGAAGAATCATTGGACCGGACAGGGAAAACCATGAATTTTATCAGAGAAACTATCCCATATACAGGGATTTGTATTTGAATAACAGGGAACTGATGCACAGGATGCATATGGATAAGGAATAGCCGGAGCAGTTCCTTTGTGCTGGAAATGCGATAGACAGGGAGGCAACAGACATGGTAATAGATACGCATATACGCCCCGCGCTTTTTGGACCAATCTGCCGGGACAGGGACAGATTCAGAAAACGGTGCGATGAGATGAATTATCATCTGATGGGACCTTCGGACATGGATTTGCTGAAGAAGCAGTATGCCCTGGCCGATATACAGAAGATTTTCATGCTGCCGGATGACAATTCATCTAAAACAGGGGAACCAGCCATATCCAATGATGAGATAGCGCAGCTGGCAGCCTGTGATTCTGATTTTTTTATCGGGTTTGCGGCGGCGGATCCAGGAAATAAGGATGGGGCGGATGAACTCAGACGTGCATTTGGAGAGCTGGGACTGAAGGGGTTGTATGTCAATACGGCCAGGCTTCACATGTATCCCTATGATGAGAGATTGACGCCTCTGTATGACATATGCAGGGAATTTGGCAGGCCGATTATCTTTCACTCAGGACTTAGCCTGGAACAGCAGGCATTTTCAAGGTTTTCCAGACCGGCTGATTTTGAGGAGATATGCTGCAGATATCCGGATATCAATATCTGCCTGACCCATGTGGGTTGGCCCTGGGTCCAGGAGACAGCCGCCCTTCTTCTGAAATATGAAAATTGTTATACAAGCACGGCGCTGATGAATTTTGACGGCCCTTACCAGATATACCATAAGGTATTTAAGGAAGATATGGGGGAGCTGTGGGTGGAGCATAATATTTCCCGTAAAATCATGTTTGGCTCCGGTTCGCCCAGAATCCGGCCTGTCCGGTGCAAGCGGGGACTGGACAGTCTGGGGTTCTCTTCCGAAACCCTTGAGAACATATATTATAAAAATGCCCTCAGGTTTTTGGGACATGCATAAAAATGCCGGGCATACCCTTTGGGGATTGGAGGAATAGATAGATGGAGTTCAAACTAAAGGAAGCAGCTGTCTGCGCGGACCGGGAATTTGAGATGATTAAGATTACCCCTGAGGTCAGAGCGTTTGTGGAAGAAAGCGGGATTGAGAACGGGCTGGTCTATGTGATCACGGAGCATACCACCACAGGCATCACGGTCAATGAAAGCCTGGACTGTGTGGAAAAAGACATTATGGAATGCTTAAGCCGCATTGCCCCGGAGGACTATCCGTACCATCATAACCATTACCTGCCCACATACGGGACCATCGGAGGAAACACACCGGGTCATCTGAAGTCCCTGCTGACAGGAAATCACTGTGTATTTCCCATTGTGCGGGGAGAGCTGAAGCTGGGCCATGCAGCGGATATTTATTTCTGCGAATACGACGGAATCAAAATGCGCCATTATATGATATACGCTGTGGGGGAAAGGAAGGAATAGAACATGAAGCGGGCAATTGCAATGGCAGATAACTGCATTGATGTGTACTATAAGCTGGACCGGTATTACCTCACTGGAAACAGCATTGATTTTGCGCTTAATTACCGGGATTTGGGCGGTGATGTGACGGAGATGACCATTCTTGGCAATGACGTATTTGCCATGGCTCTGGAAGAACGCCTGAAGGAGAGGGGAATAGCCCTTCGCGTGCTGAAACGCGCGGACCGCCCCACCGGAATGGCCACCATGGATATTGTGGATGGGGATAAGAAGCATCTTCACTTTGAGGGGAATGCCATGGAGGAGATTGAACTTTCAGGGGAGGACCTGGAATTTGTGAAATCCTTTGATATTGTATACGCTGAGCGCTGGTCCAGGATTGACCGCTATATTAAGGAGTTAAAGCAGCCCGGGCAGATTTGGGTGTATGATTTTTCCAAACGGCTGGAGCAGGAGGGCAATGACCTGATATTACCCTATCTTGACTACGCGTTTTTCTCTTATGACCAGGACGACAGCTATATCAGGGACTTTATGGTAAAAGTGAGAAAAAAGGGTACCGGTACTGTGATTGCCATGTTAGGAGAACACGGCAGCCTTGCCTATGACGGGGACCGGTTCTATGAAAAGGAAGCAGAGCAGGTGCCTGTGGTGAACACGGTGGGAGCCGGGGATTCCTATATCGCAGCATTTACCTATGGCGTAAGCCTGGGGGAATCCATATCCCAATGTATGGACAGGGGAAAGAAACGGGCCACGGAAATCATCCGGCAGTTCAATCCATATAAATAAAAGAAAGCGGGAAATGAAATGAAGGATTACAAAATAATTGCGGTGGGAGATAATGTCTGTGATAAATACCTTTCCAGAGGCAGGATGTACCCGGGGGGCCAGTGTGTCAATACATGTGTGTACGCCAAACTCAACGGGGCTTATACCGCTTACCTTGGAAAATACGGCACTGACCAGGTGGCTGAATGTGTCCGGGATACACTGAAGCAGATAGGGATTGACGACAGCCATAGCCGCTGCCATGAGGGCGAGAACGGATTTGCCCTGGTGACGCTGAAAGGAAATGACCGGGTATTTCTGGGCTCCAATAAGGGAGGAGTCGCCAGGGAGTATGGCTATGATTTTACAGAGGAGGATTTTGCGTATATCAGCCAGTTTAATCTGATTTATACTAATTTGAATTCTTACATCGAAGATGATTTAAAGAGTCTTAAGGAAACCGGAGTTGCCATTGCCTATGATTTTTCCACCAGATGGACAGACGCGTATCTGGAGAAGGTGTGCCCGTATGTCACGGTGGCCATTCTCTCCTGCGCCCATTTGACCAGGCAGGAGCGGGAAACGGAGATGAAGAAGGTACAGTCTTACGGAGTCAAGGTGGTCCTTGGCACCATCGGGGAGGACGGATCCTATGTACTGTATGATGACAGCTTTTTGTATGCGCCCGCTGTTCATGCGGACGATGTGATCGATACCATGGGCGCAGGTGATTCTTACTTTGCAGCCTTCCTGTGCTCTTTGTTAGAAACCTCGCAGACAGGTGCTGTGGTGGAGGGCACAGAGGATCGCATGAAGGAAAGACTGGTGGAAGCCATGAAGAAGGGAGCTGCATTTGCGGCTAAAATGTGCGCCAAAGAAGGGGCGTTTGGCTACGGCGTGCCTGTTCTTGGGAGGACTGAAATATAGGAGCCAGGTGCCAGTGACATGTATCGCACGTAAGAGTCTGAAGAACAGGCATTAAGTGCTCATAACCAGCCGCTGCGCTAAGTGCTCATAATTAGGAGGAAATGATAATGAGACCGGATGTGTATGAAAATAATGGTGAAGGTATTCTGTGTGTTTATAAAAATGAAAAGTGGCTTGTCAGTATCAAGAACTGGAAGCCTGACAATGACATTGACGGTATTGCCCACCTGGAAATCCATCATTCTACGGATGAACAGTTTATTCTGGCAGCGGGAAAGGCGATTCTGATTACCGCAGCGAAGGCGGATGACGGGTTTGAGATTGAACTGACTTTGATGGAGCAGGGGAAGGTGTATAATGTGCCGGCAGAGTGCTGGTTCTATTCCATCACCCAGAAGGATACTAAGATGATGTATGTCCAGGATTCCAACTGCTCCATGGAAAACAGCGATTTCTGCGACCTTTCCAGGGATGAGATTGCGTACATACAGACCAATGCCCGCAGGCTGTTCGCTCTGTAGACGGAGCGCCTATGGAAACGGAGTTTGTGCTGTTTGACTTTGACGGTGTTATTGCAAATACAGAGGAGAGCAATGCAGCATATCTGGAAAAGGCCCTGTCGGCCTTTGGAATCCAACTGACGGATGATGACCGGAAGGCCTTAATCGGTACCAATGACAAAGCCAGAATCGAGAGCCTGCTTTCCAGGTCTTTGGTCAAGGTCACGGCAGAGGACCTGGCAGGAAAGCGCCGGCAGGTGGGAAATACATACGAAAACAGCTGTATCCGCCCCATGCCGGGGGTGGTATCCCTGATTCAGGAGATACGGGGCCGGGGAATAAAGACGGGACTGGTGACCTCTACCTCCACCCGGCTGATTATGATTGCACTGAACCGGATGAGGATGACCGCGCTGTTTGATGTTGTCATATGCGGCGATATGTGCGCCAACCATAAACCGGATCCGGAGTGCTATAAAAAGGCAATGGATTATCTGGGAGCGGAGCCTTGTAAGTGTATTGTGTTTGAGGATTCCGCTGTGGGCATACACGCCGCCAGGCTGGCAGGAGCCCGGGTGGCGGCGTACCGCGGCTCGGGAATCCAACAGGATGTAAGTGAAGCTGATTTGATTGTGGATTCATATGATGAGTGTAAGGATATGCTGGATGACATAATGCAGGGCAAAATAACGCAGGGCAGAATAACACAGGGCGGAATAATGCCCTGTAAATAGAGAAACGGCAGATTGGGCCGGTTTTTCCTGTTGGGGAAAACCGGCTCTGTTTATTTTCATGGAAGCCGGAGAAGAATGATTGGTAAATTTATATTGCCGGCGCAGGGGTTATGGGATAAAATATAGTAACGCTTAATATGGGAGGGAGACACTATGATTTTATCAGACAGGACACTATTTAAAATGCTGGAGGCAGGTACCTTGTCAATCACGCCGTTAGATAAAGAGCAGGTACAGCCGGCCAGTGTGGATATACGTCTGGGGAATACCTTCAGTATTGTGGAGGATTTATCCACGGGAGTCATTACTTTAAAGGATGAGGTCAGATACAAGACCATAAATACAGACACATACATCCTTCTTCCGGGCCAGTTTGTGCTTGCCACAACCATGGAGTATGTTTCCCTGCCTGACAACCTGACTGCTTTTGTGGAGGGGAGAAGTTCCCTGGGGCGTCTGGGCCTGTTCATACAGAATGCGGGCTGGGTGGACCCGGGCTTTCAGGGGGAAATTACCCTTGAACTGTTTAATGCAAACCGCTGTGCCATTGAGCTGAAGGCAGGACGAAGGGTTGGCCAGCTTGTGTTTGCGGAAATGGATGACACAGCCCTGAAACCATACAATGGAAAATACCAGGGGCAGAAGGGCGCCACCGGGTCGCGGGTATATATGGACTGACGGCCGGGCCGGACTTCAGGCAAAGAGGCGCTCTGCCTGGAACTGCTGCGTATATGATAATACATGACGGAGAACGTCCGCTCATTGATTGACGGAAGATATGGGGGCATGATATGATAGTACCAGTTACAAGGTTCGGCGGAGAATAAATATAAAATTGAAAAGGAGAAATAACATGGCATTCTATTTTGAGGAACCTTCCCGCACGTTCAGCGAGTATCTTCTGATTCCAGGCTATTCATCCACCCAGTGTATCCCTTCCCAGGTGAATCTGAAGACGCCTCTGGTAAAATATAAGAAAGGAACAGAACCGGACATATCCATCAATATCCCTATGGTTTCTGCCATCATGCAGTCCGTATCGGATGACAGGATGGCTGTTGCCCTTGCGCAGGAAGGCGGGATTTCCTTTATATACGGGTCCCAGGCCATTGAGAAGCAGGCTGAGATGATTCACAAGGTGAAGCGGTACAGGGCCGGTTTTGTGGTGAGTGATTCCAATGTATCGCCGGATATGACGCTGGCGGATGTGCTGGCCATCACGGAGGAGACAGGCCATTCCACCATTGCGGTGACTGCGGACGGACAGCCCAACGGAAAGCTGTTAGGCATTGTCACCAATAAGGATTACCGTGTCAGCAGGATGGGACCTGACACTAAGGTAAAGGACTTTATGACAACGCTGGATAATCTGGTTTATGCCGACGAGTCCACTACCCTTAAAGAAGCCAATGATATTATCTGGGAGCACAAGATTAACTGCCTTCCGCTGGTGAATAAGAACCAGGAGCTGGTGTACCTGGTGTTCCGCAAGGACTATGACACCCATAAAAAGAATGAGAACGAACTCATTGACAGCTCCAAGCGGTATATGGTGGGAGCAGGTATCAATACAAGGGACTATGAACAGCGTGTGCCGGCCCTGTTGGACGCGGGAGCGGACGTGCTGTGCATTGACAGCTCCGAAGGCTTCTCTGAGTGGCAGAAGATTACCATTGACTATATCCGAAAGAATTTTGGGGATTCGGTGAAGGTAGGAGCCGGAAATGTGGTGGACGGAGACGGATTCCGGTTCCTGGCAGAGGCAGGTGCTGATTTTGTCAAGGTGGGAATTGGCGGCGGCGCCATCTGTATTACCCGTGAACAGAAGGGAATCGGAAGAGGACAGGCCACGGCCCTGATTGAGGTGGCAAAGGCCAGGGACGAGTATTATAAAGAGACTGGCATATACGTGCCCATCTGTTCGGACGGCGGCATTGTACATGATTACCATATCACGCTGGCGCTGGCCATGGGCGCTGATTTTATCATGCTGGGACGGTACTTTGCCAGATTTGACGAGAGCCCTACCAAGAGGGTGAATGTCAATGGAAGCTACATGAAGGAATATTGGGGCGAAGGCAGCGCCAGAGCCAGGAACTGGCAGCGCTATGATATGGGCGGGGATAAGAAGCTGTCCTTTGAGGAGGGCGTGGACTCCTTTGTTCCATACGCCGGCAGCCTTAAGGACAATGTGAACCTCACTCTGAGCAAGGTGCGCTCCACCATGTGCAACTGCGGGGCGCTTACCATTCCGGAGCTCCAGGAGAAGGCAAAAATCACCCTGGTATCTTCCACCAGTATTGTGGAAGGCGGGGCACATGATGTTATGCTGAGGGATAAGAGATAAAAGACAGAAGCTGAGAGATAAAGGCTGAAGAACAGAAAACTGAAAATAAAAAACAAAAGTTAAGAGGACTGCTGCAATGGATTGTTGCCGCAGTCCTTTTGAACATGGCAGGTATTGGAAAGCGTTAACAGGCTATTTTTAACGTCATTCAGAATACCGCCAATGCCGCAAAACAGAGCTGAGTGCCTTGATTTTCCGCCTGTAATTGTTTATAGTAACGGAGTAAGGGCTTAAGAAGAATGGAAAATGATTCTACATAAAGGAAAGGGGATTTTACAGATATGGATATCAGGATACGGGAGTATACAGAGGCGGACGCAGAAGAGGCAGTCAGGATATGGAACCATATTGTGGAGGAGGGAGCGGCGTTTCCGCAGCTGGAGCTTCTTACGGCAGAGACAGGGAACCGTTTTTTTTCAGAGCAGTCATTTACAGGGATTGCGTATGACGGTGGGGGAGGAGAAATCGTGGGACTGTATATTCTCCATCCCAATAATGTGGGGCGCTGCGGCCATATCTGCAATGCCAGCTACGCGGTTAAATCCCAGCTGCGGGGACATCATATCGGAGAGGCATTGGTGAAGCATTGCATGGAGCAGGGGAAAAAGCTGGGTTTCAGGATACTTCAGTTTAACGCTGTGGTGAAGAGTAATGCCTCGGCGCTCCATCTGTATGAAAAGCTTGGATTTACACAGTTGGGCGTGATACCGGGAGGATTCCTTATGAAGGATGGGAGTTATGAGGACATCATTCCCCATTATCATGTCCTGTGATGTGCAGTGCCTTGTATAGTACCCTGTTATCATTTTTAAAAATGTTCTTGCTTTTCATTTTTAATCATTATATGCTTTTTTCATACACCGGTGTACCTATAAACGTGAAGGAGCTTATATGATGCAAAATGAAAATTGGCCTGTCCCGGAGTGGCGGACAACAGATCCCGGGGAGCAGGGCATGGACCGGGAATTACCTGAAAAACTGCGTTCGGTTATCACGTCAGAATATGCAAATACCAATGGCATCGTGGTGGTCAGAAATGGCTGTATTGTCTGTGAGGAGTACTTTCATGGCTTTGGACCGGATGTTCCGGTCCATGTGGCATCGGTGACTAAGAGCGTGCTGTCCGCGCTGACGGGCATTGCGGTGGACAAGGGATATATACCGTCTGTCAGCCGGAAGATAATGGAGTATTTACCGGACTATGTTTCGGAAACACATAACAGGAACTGCGGGAATGTGACCATTGAAAATCTGCTGACTATGACGGTGCCCTATGCTTTTGAGGAATGGAAGGAACCCTTGGAACAGCTGTGTACATCTCCCGACTGGGTGGGATTCACCCTGGATATGATGAGGGATGTGAGGGAAACCGGTAAACCCCGCAGGCATTTCCAATATTGTACGGCAGGAGCCCATCTTTTGTCCGCGGTTTTACAGCGGGCAGTTGGGATGAGTACCAGAGAATTTGCAAACCGCTATCTGTTTGAGCCTGTTGGAATGACGGTGATTCCGGATTATCCCATGGAAGCCTATACATGTGACAGTCTGTTTGGGGAAGGAGTCAGGGGATGGGTGCACGATCCTGACGGCGTCACCGCAGGCGGATGGGGGCTGACCATGACTCCCAGGGATATGGCGCGGTTCGGCCTTCTGTATCTGAACATGGGCAGGTGGAATGGAGCGCGTATCATTTCAGAAGCATGGGTCCGTCAGTCTGTGAAGAGAACCTTCAGCCGCTATGGTTATATGTGGTGGCGGTTTGAGAAAAAGGGAGTGGCTGTCCACGCCGCCATGGGAGATGGAGGAAACATGATTTGCTGGGTTCCTGACAGGAACCTGGTGGCGGCGATTGCGTCCGGTTTTGTGCCGGAGGCGAAGAACAGGTGGCTGCTGGTCAGGGATTATATACTGCCGGCTGTTGAGGAAAACAGGGTGTGAGACGGGGCATATGAAAATCAGGGAAGAGTATATCTGCCCGTTGGAGCTGGTTGGGATGTGAAAAAGGGTAAGTATACAAATTAAATGGTAGGTGCAATTCACATAGAACAAAGGCTCAACGCAGCAGCGGCGGAATCCCCAGCATGTTTTTAGTTATAGGCTGCAGTGAAAAAGGCACGGCAGATACCGGCCAATGGTATCAACCAGTTCATCATTAGGGTGAACTGGTTTTTTTATGTCCTAAAAGGGCGCAAAATGCCCCGGGACCTATAAAACTAACATATGAAAGCATTACAAAAAATAGATGCTAAAATACCAGAAATTGTAAAATACCCCTACCTTCCCCATGGACATACCTTTATGTTAGGATAATACAGAATGGCACAAAAAATGACAGGAGAAAGAAACGTATGAATATATATGGCGAATTTCAGGAAAAACTATGTCTGTTTCGAAATTATCTATTGGAGGAAGAACGTTCCGCTGCAACCATTGAAAAATATGGAAGGGATGTCCTGGCCTTCCTATCATGGCTGTCTGACCGTGAAGAGATTTCAAAAGAAGTGGTGGTTGGATATAAGCAGGCAATCATCGGGAAATACAAAACAACAAGCGCCAACAGCATGCTGGTATCTGTAAACCGTTTTCTGGATTTTATCGGAAAAAAGGACTGTCAGGTAAAACTATTTAAGATACAGAGAAATCCATTTCGGAAAAAGGATAAAGAGCTGACAAAAGAGGAATATAACAGGCTGATCCTGGCGGCAAAGGCAAAATCAAGCAGCCGCCTGTTTCTTATGATCCAGGCAATATGCAGTACCGGTATCCGTGTCAGCGAGCACCGTTTTATCACTAGGGAGGCGCTGGAGAGAGGAAGAATCACTATTTACAACAAAGGCAAGGAGCGCGTAGTCTTTCTGCCAAAGAAGCTGAAAAAATGCCTGCTCCAATACTGCAGACAGAATGGAATCTACTCCGGACCTGTTTTTGTCACCAAAAATGGTACACCGGTTAACCGTTGTAATGTATGGGCAGAAATGAAGGCATTATGCAAAGAGGCCGGGGTCAGCCCGGAAAAAGTCTTTCCGCATAATCTGCGCCATCTGTTCGCGGTTACTTATTACCGGATGCAGAAGGATATCGTGCATCTGGCCGATATCCTGGGCCACTCCAATATTGAGTATACCAGAATTTACACATTTACCAGTGAAGAGGAGCATGCCCGTGTATTGTCAAGGATGTGCCTGCTGATATAAAAATGACCAGAACATAATATACATTATGTCATGGTCATTAACATGGATATCCTCATCCCGTTTTTATTATGCATCTAAAGTCAGCTTTTTTCAATAGTTTTCCAGTTTCTGGCCTCTGACTTTTCATTATTTTTCCCAAAACACATGAGCAGAGTTAAATTTGGATATAGCAAAGGTTCCCGATGAAAGCGTTTTTATGCTTTTCATCGGAAGTCTATTACATAATGTATATTATGTGATATCCTCAGCAGACGCAGCTTTTAAGAAAACCAATGATATAAAAAATAATTAGCAAAACTGGTGAAAGCTAGTGACGCAAAGCTACAGGGATTTCTCTCTAAAAAGAGGTGTCAGCCAGCTGCATGATTTGTGAAGCCGGCCTGTGTATGCAGCGCAGGCTTTATTATTGTATGTTTTACTTAATCCTGATATGCCGCCCTCCTTAGATCCGGGACCATGGAGTGGACGGGGCTGAGCATTGGGGGGAGGCGCATAGGAAAATGGAACATGATAGGAACCAGTTTATTGTGAATGTGTTTACAAATGGGGCTGCTCCGGAAGAGAAAAGAGGGGATTCACAGGAACATGACATGGCTTATATAGAGTCCTGCCGGGAGATGTTCCGGCTCAGGCAGAAGCTGCAGCATGACATTTCTTCAAAGGAGGAAGGCAAATGAGCAGAGACAGGAAGAGCTCAGTCCGGTCCGTTATGGGCGGGATATTGTGCGTTATCTTTATACCGGTGATTTTTATAAACCTGACATTGATTATCAGCACCTACACAAAGCCCGGTGAGATGCCGGGAGTATTTGGTATAAAACCTGTTATTGTCCTGTCCGGCTCCATGGAGCCGGTGATACAGACAGGGGATATGATATTTTTACATAGTACGGATCCGGCCCGGCTTCAGACAGGTGACGTGATCTGTTATCTGGACTCCGGCCAGGCCATTACACACAGGATTGTAGGAATTCGGGAGGGAGAGGATGGGCAGGTACGGTATGTCACGCAGGGCGACGGGAACAATACAGCAGACCGGCAGGCCGTAAGCGCGGACCAGGTACAGGGAATCTGGCGCGGAGGTAAAATTCCCGGGATGGGTAGCGGGATTATGTTCATGCAGTCTGCAGCCGGAATGATTCTGTTTATGATATGCCCGTTGTGCCTGTTTATTCTGTGGGATATCTGGAGAAGAAGGCGCCTTGACAGGGAGGAGGCAGAACACAGGGCTGCTCTGGAGGCAGAATTGAGAGAATACAGGTCCAGAGAAAAGGGAGATCCGGACAGTAAGTGAAATTAGGATGCACCGGCTGATTTCACAGGCACAGTGTGAGAAAAGCCGTTATAGAACCAGGAGGAATACCTGGGTGCAGCGATTCAGACACTTGGGAACCATGTCTGGGCTGTTATATATGGTTCCCAGTTTGAAATGAAAGAGAGGACAATACATATGAGAGAAAAATCTTATGTAGCACGTCTTGGTGCATTAGCCTTGGTATTGACTCTGATGACAACCTGTCTGACAGGGGGGACACTGGCAAAGTTTGTTACTGAGGTAGAAGGCGGAGCAGAGGCAACAGTGGCTGCCTGGGAGTTTAAGGCAACCGGAAATAATGGAGCTGCGCTAAGTTCAATTGATATGGGAAGAACTGCCTATAAGGGGGAAACGATTGGTGATAATGTCATTGCTCCGGGAACACAGGGATCATTTGACATTGTGCTGGACGGAACGGGCAGTGATGTGGGTATTGATTATATTGTGACAATTGACAAGTCATCTGATCCGGATACGCCGGATTTACCGGATGATTTGGCGTTCCAGGTTGATGGTACAGATTATAGTCTGGGCAGTGAAATAGAAGGAAAAATTGAGCATGCAGCAGGAGACGCTGCTATGAAAAGGACCATTACCGTCAGCTGGAAATGGGATTATGGCAGCGCAGATACCGCAGAAGCAGATAAAAACGACAATAAGTATGCAGGAAAGTCTTGGAAGCTGAAGATTAAAGCCACCGGTACGCAGACAAAACCAACGGAAACAACAGCTCCAACAGTGTAACTAACTCCGCCTCCCTGTGCCGGAGGCAGGATGTTTCAGAGTATTCAGCCCAAGAGAAAGAACGTGGCAAGTCGCCGCGTTTTTTCTCATAGACCGAATATCAACGGCGGTTATCAGCAGAGGAGAAGGCAAATATGATAAAAAAACATGGAAATAGATTTGCTCCTGAAAAGAAGACAGGGAATCATAAATGGATTCCGTTACTGTTGTTATTTTTACTTATGCTTTTGTCCTCCTGTGCGGCGGGATATATTCTCGGCAGATCTGCATTTCCCGAATCATCAGGCAGGAGAATCGACACAATACTTCTGACACCTGATGGAGACGCAGCAGAGCAGCAGATGCAGCAGATATTTCATCTGGCAGGAAAAATTAATTATACCAATGGCAGGCCCTATGCTCAGGGGAGGGTTCAGCTTCACAGTGAACCAAGGGAAACCGTTACGGACACAAACGGGAGCTTTACGTTTTTTCATGTGGAAGGCGGGGAGCACCAGATTCGTATTTTGGACCGTACGGGTAATGTTTTGGGAGAACGGAAAGTCAACCTTTTTTCGGCTCAGGCGGAATCAGGAGTCAATGTCAGCCTGCAGCAAAACGGGCAGTATACCATTGAGGTGGCAGTCGATGTCAGGCTGATGGAGGTGGCAATCGAGCTGGATGAAAAGAATAACTCACTGTATATTAATCCGGAGAAATTGACCTACCTGACATCAGACGGCCGTCTTGTGACACCAACAGGGGAAGCGTATTATTGGGAGGGAACACTTGTCACGCCCGGCGGTCTGGTGATTACAGCAGACAAAACTGTGGTTGCGCCGGCAAGTGAGGGACCTTTGGGGATCGCTCTTTTGACCCCGGAAAACCAGGTGATTTACCCGGAACAGGATGCAGCTTTGCCTGATGGGACCAAACTGCTGGAAAATGGGAATATTTTACTTCCTGGAGAAACGATGATTGAGAGGAACGGGAATGGAACCGTAATCCTTACACCAGATGGGCTGCGCGGACAGCCGGGAGCAGGTGGTGTTGTTATATCCGGTGATAATCAGGTGTCGCCTATCGGGACAGGTACAAGTGGTCCAGATTCAAATACACAAGATAATCCCGCCGGTCCGAATGAAAGTGTATCAGGAAACGGCTATGACACTGGGACGAACCCGGCGGAACGTAATGATTCCTCTCAAATTGGGAATGGCAGCGGCGGTGTTAATGCCGGACTTGGATCCGGGGAAGGCGGAGAAAGCAATGCGGGAAGCGGCAGCGTCAGCGGAGATAGCAGCGGAGACAGCAGCGAAGGCAATGACAAGGACGGGGGAGGCATTAGCGGCGGAGGCGGCAGTGGAGACAGCAGCGGAGACAGCAGCGGAGGTAATAGCGGAGGCAGCAGCGGAGGTAATAGCGGAGGCAATAGCGGAAACAGCGGTGGAGAGACCGGCGGTGATAACGGAGGCGGCGGAGATGACAAAGATGAAGGACCGATTCCGAATTTTCGTGTGAGCTGGACACAAGGTCAGGAAATAGAATTGTTTTCCGATTTGTCGGGAAATGTGCAGACCCTTTTGCCGGGCGCGGAAGGAAGCTACCCGTTTATACTTGAAAATAATAATTCCTTTCATGTTATCTTTACCTTATCAATTGAGGAAGACAGCTTACACATTCCCATGCGTTTCCGTATTGTTACATATAAAGACAGAAAGCCGCTTACCGATTGGTGGGATACACAAAACGGCGGCGCTGCGGAAAGTGATACCGTACGCCTGGATGCAGGTGAAAGAAAATCCTATCTTTTGGAGTGGCAGTGGCCTTATGAGAGCGGAAAGGACGGGATTGACACAAATGCAGGCAAGGCAGACCTTGATTATAGGGCCAGGCTTAAAATATGGGCTCAGCAGGAAGGTCCGTAGATACATGCACGGGAAAAGGACGGTTTTATAAGGCGGGCGGGAAAATACAGTTTTTCTGGGGGGCGGATATGATTGGGATGGTCAAACAATCTGGAGGGAACATATAAGAATGGGAAAGCATTTGACGAAAACCGGAATTGCAGGATACGGCCTGCTGCTTGCGGCCGCAAGCATATCTGTATGGTCGTTCTCCTATGCACGGTTTACGGCTCAGGAGAATGGCATGGCGTCTGCCACGGTGGCGGCCTGGGGCAGCGGCAGCAGTACCATTGATATCAATGTAAGCGGACTGCGGCCTGGGGATAAAAAAACCTATATTTTTGAGGTTACCAATACGGAAAATGGAGTCACAAGTGAAGTGGGACAGGATTATTCCATAATAGTTGAGACAACGGGTAATCTGCCATTGGACTTTGCTCTTACCTATGACAACAGTAATCCTGATCATCAGGGATTATTCGTGAATACGGGAGAGAATGGAACATTGACCTTTAATGGCGGGATGGCGGCTGTCCGGGGCGGCCGTCTGCCCCATTCAGTTTCCGCCATTCATACATATACTCTGGCTGTTTCATGGCCGGAGGACAAGGCGGGGACTGAATATACGGATGAGATTGATTTGGTGACACTGACAGTCAGCTCGGAACAGACTGTGCCGGCTATACAAGAATAGGAGGCGTCTAATGATGAACAAAATCCGCAGGAAACGGCAGAGGGCGGCTCTTATGCTGATTACTGCTGCGGGGATTATGCTGTCTCTGGCAGGCATAGCGGCTGCGCGTTATATGAAACAGGAAAGCCAGAGCGGAGTTGTGGAAGCACAGACATTTTACTTTACCAGTGATCTGCTGAAAGAGGATGGGGGAACTTCGGCGTATTTTATTGATCCAATGGCGCAGTCCTTCTCAATTGAACTCTATAACTTTGCGGATTCAGAGCGGGTAACCTCTGCGGATATAACATACAGGGTGAGTGTGACGGGAGGCACGGTTGAGGGAGGCGATACCGGGATTCAGGGAACAATAAAAGCCGGTGAAAAAAGCACTGTGCCGATTTCAGTGATTCCCGCGGCCAAACCTGAAGGCGGCGGAGGAACAGTAGAATTAGAGGAAATAAGGGTGGTGGCGGAATCTGTGTTTCCTTATAAGAAAACCCTTTCGGGTGTATTTAAAAGGCAGCTGGGTAATCAGTATGTAGTGGAGGATGAGAGCGGCCGCAACGCGGCTGTGCTGACCATGGTATGTGCGGACGGGGAAAAGGATATAACCGTCACATTGCCTTCAGGTGTGATACCGGATGAAGCGGATATCCGGGTCACTGGTTATAAAGACAATAAATGCACATTTCATTCGCCCGGATACGGGATTTATTCATTGGTACTGCTGAAATCAGAGGCGGATATAGGATTATCGGGTAAGGACTCATTTGCCGATGCAATTGATTTAAGCCAATCCGGCGGATAATACTGCGGCTCAACCAGAATAACAGTCAATTTTTTATGTAGTGGAGGGAATGCAATGGATGGGAAACGCCAGAAATTTCAATTGAGGAGGCAGAGACACAACCGGCAGCGCATACTGGCGTTTTGCCTTATTTTTTCTCTTGTATTGAGCAATCTGAACTTCGGGTCCATGCTTACATATGCAACAGAAGGAAACCGGAGAACCTTTGAAATTGGCAGTGATGTGAAAGCCGTTCTGAAAGACGGCGTACTGACGGTTAAAGGATATGGTGATACAAGAGATTTCAGTTGCGATACGGCTCCATTTGCAGAATATGCAGATGAAATCCGGACATTGGTCATTGAGGATGGGATTACCTATATTGGGAGCTGTCTCTTTTATGGGCTGGGCGGATTACAGGGGGAGCTTATACTGCCTGAAAGTATTGTGGGAATCGGGGATTATGCGTTTTCCGGAGAAAGTCCGGATCAGGCCGCACGGTTCACTGTGATTCGAAACGAATTTGAAGGAGGAGAAATCACAGAATGGAAAAAAGCAGAGCCCGAAGAAAGTGAGACAGTCACTTTGGCAACTCCGTCTCAGGCTGAGAAAGTAACCTCTGAGGAACGGATAGAAGAAGGGGAGCAAAACGGAGAAGCGGATAAGACCGGAGATGAGAACGCTGTTAATGAAGGAAATAGAGAAGAAACCAACCAGGAAACTGCGGAACAGACAGAACAGGGGGAGACAGAACCGGGGAAACCGGATAGAATAGAACAGGGGGAGACGGAGCAGGAAGAGACGGAGCAGGAGGAAGCGGAGCGGACAGAACCGGAAGAGACGGAGCAGGAGGAAGCGGAGCGGACAGAACCGGAAGAGACGGAGCAGGAGGAGACGGAGCGGACAGAACAGGAGGAGACGGCACATAGGGATACACTTTCTGCGATAGCTAGAATTGAAAATCATCAGGTCCCTTTCGTGGGAGAAGGAATGCCGGAAGGGGATTCGGATTCCTCTGGCAGTGAGTCCGGCATGGATGCCGGAAGCGCAGACTCCGGTGACGATAGTGGAGATGCCGGCAGCGGAGGCGCGGATACCGGTGACAGCGGAAGCGGGGATACCGGCGGCGGTGGGGACACTGACAGCGGAAGCGGGGATACCGGTGACAGCGGGGATGCCGACAGCGGAAGCGGGGATACCGGCGGCGGGGAGGCCAATAGCGGTAGTACAGATACCGGAAGCGGCAATACAGATGCAGACAGCGGTAGTACGGATAACGGCGGTGATAATGCGGACGCTGGTGGCGGGGGCAGCCTTGACACGGGCAGCGGACAGGAAGGCGGATTATCCAAGGATGACAGTATGGACAGTGGGGACAATACTGAGGCCGGGGATACATCTGGAACATCTGGAGATAAGCCGGATGATGCAGCCGGACAGGGCAGCCATAACCAGGAGCTGCCGTCTGAAAGTGAAAACGGAACGGGCGGTAAGGACAGCAGACCTCAAAAGGCAACGGAAAACATTGAAGCTGAAAATCCGGACTATGATATTGAATATATTTCACAGCAGAAGATAGAGAATCCGGAAACTGTTTTCTATGAAGGGCAGACCGGTATGGTCATATGTTCTCCTGAGAATGGTACGTTTATTGAGGCGGCGGAATATGCAGGTTATGTGATGGCGGACAGTTGTATTACGGTAATTCTGGATGATATGATGGAGATGGAACTTCCGGCCTGTGAAGGGCAGGTGTGTCTGCCGGAATGTCCTGAAGAAATAAAATGCCCATGGGATGACAATGCCATTTTTACTGCTAAATTTGCAGGATGGACATTAGAACCAGGGACAGAACCGGCTAAAGCACTGGTTCCGGGAACATATACGGATACTGGGGAGGAGCATCTCAACCTGTATTCTGTCTGGAAGCCCGTTGGAACATATCAGATGGGCGTCAGGGCAGAACGGCAGGGCGGGACAGCGATCTACACCCTGTTTGATAAGGAAACCGGGGAAACGGTAAACAGCATGGACGGCTATGCCTTTTTGTATCAATGGCAGTATTCAGCACAGGGCGTGGATATCCCGGATGATAAGAACCCATACGGCGAAGATGTAAACCTGACTGATAATCATGGAAATGGAGACGATGGTCTATGGGAAGATATTGCAGGTGAGGACTCACCTGTATATAAACGTTCCGTGAAAGCAGGGGATATGGAAATGCGGTTCCGCTGCGCGGTGACTCCTGTGAAGATGACCAGAAGCATGACAGCGGCCAGCTCTGTTACATTGTACTCGGAGCCTGCAAACGGGGTGGCTGTGCTTGAAACGGTTTATGTGAATCAGGACAGCGGGGATGACGGCAATTCGGGTTTGGAAAATGCCCCGGTTAAAACCGTGGAAGCTGCTGCGAAAAAATTAAAAACCAGGGAAGATGGCGGAACGTCAGACGGTAATCAGATTATCTTAATGCAAGATTATGACTATGGCAATACAACTGATTTTCTGAAAGAGCATGCGGTTCCGGTGACAATCAAGGGAATTACGGCAGACATAAAATTTTTCAGTACTGCAGAGGGAACAGACAGTGAGTTTCATTTGTATGAGGATATCGCGTTTGATTCACTGACCATTGAAAAGATGAACCATCTATATGGGAATGGCCACAATATAACCATAGGGGATAATGTTTCATGCAGTGGATTGTATTTGTACGGAGCATCAAAAGATGGTACTCTGACAGTAAAGCCGGGTATCATTCAGGTCCGCAGCGGCAGTATTGCCAGGATTATAGGATATATACGGAGCAATGGATCTGTTGACGCAAATAACAACGAGGCAGTTATCATTGTGGACGGAACTGCAAAAGTTGATACCATTGTAGCCGGAAGCGCCAGCGGGGAGATTAAGAACGGGAATGTAGGCATCTATATCCGAGGAGGAACAGTAAACAAAATAATCGGCGGATGCCAGGGATTCAGCAATGTGAAGGCGCCGTACACGGGGAAAACATCAATTAATATTTCCGGCGGGACTGTTAATATGGTCTACGGGGCAGGTTCAGGAAGGGCAACAGGCATCCCGACGTATCAGGGAATTCTGGACATCATTGTGACGGGAGGAAGTATTTCAAGCATCTATGGCTCCGGCTCTGCTGCATACGTAGTAAGCGGCGAAGATGCAACAAAGGTAAATATATCCGTGTCAGCGGGAACCGTAGGCAATATATACGCCGCGGGCGTAGGCGGGGAGGCGGGAGTTGATGGCGGCAACGATGCAAATGGAACCCCGGCAGCTGATTTCGGCAGTTTAACCGGAAAGGCAGACATCACAATAGACAATGACGCTGTTATAACAGGTAACATATATGCAAGCGGCCAAGGGTACACGCAAAAGGATTATGGCAAGGGAAATGCATACCTGGATGGAGAGGCCAATATTACGGTAAATGGAGGTACAATCAAAGGTAATATCTACGGCGGAGGCGAGGGAGTCAATAAGGCCGGGTTTGAAAAATCTGCCAGGGTATGTAAGAACTCAAAGGTTACGGTTGAAATAAAAGGCGGACTAATAGAAGGTTATGTCTATGGAGGGGGGAAGGTAGCTGAGGTAGAGGGCTCAACAAATGTAATCATCAGCGGAGGAACCATCAAAGGAAACGTCTATGGCGGCGGAGAAGCGGGGCTGACCCATGGGAGGGCGGCTGTACATATGGCCAACGGAACCGTAAACGGCTCCATATATGGTGGTGCGCTGGGAAAAGTAGGCGACCGGTTTGTTTACGGGGGTTCTACGGTCAATATGACGGGCGGCTGGGTTCGCGGGAATGTCTATGGAGGAAGCGAGCTGAGTAATGACGGTAAAAGCGGAGAACAGGATGAGAAATCCGCGTCCGGCCTTGTATTTGTAAATCTGACAGGCGGTACTGTCAGCGGTAGGGTTTTTGGTGGAGGTTTCCAGGGAATTGTTAATGGTTCCACCCATGTCCATATTGGACTGGGAGCCATTGATAAATGCAACTATTATAAATCCCATGCAGAGGAAAAACCAGTTTTAGACGCCTCCGGCCTGTCTGTGGGCGGTTCCGTTTATGCGGGCGGTGATTACGGCGGTGACAGCGCTGACCTGAATTATGATACCATAACAGTAAACGGTTTTTCTCATGTTTATATTGACGGAACAGATTACAGTTTTGGCGCGGGGGATACTGGCGGCAAAAAGATGGAGATTGCGGGCGGTGTGTTTGGAAGCGGTGCATCCTGCGACGCTGGTGATGTGCGTCTGGTAACGCTGGATCATTTTGGCGCGGCTGCCTCTGGCGGCGGACAGCCGGAACAGGTTACAGGTACAGTTACATCCATACAAAGAGCAGATCAGGTACGCCTGATTGAGACTCATGTCCGGCTGGCCGGCCAGTCTGATGTTGCCAACTCGAATCAGACAACTCCCTATTCCCTGAACCGGATTGGGGATAAAGGAAATTTTGATAAATTGGGAGAACTGGGAAACAGTCTTGTTTTAGAAGGCGGAAGTACCCTGGTATTGGATTCGGCGTCCAACAGTGTGGCAAATCTGAAAAGCGTGGATGACACGGAAAGCAAGGTGGTAACCCAGGCAGATCTTGCGCATTGCCCAAATACAGTGGTACTTTCCACCGGTACTGTATTCCGTATTTCCAACACATCCCAGGGGGACTCGGAAGAGTATGGAGCCGTTACAGGATATTTTTATATGATTGCAGGTGATACGGCGGATGCATATGCGTTTGCCAGGGCGAAGACAGAGACTCTTAATCCATCAGACGGAGGTTTTGTGGTTCCCGGAGAAAAGACGGAGCTGGGATACACAAATATAGGCACGTCGTACCGCTACTGGAAGGTGGCAGGAGATAATGCCGGCGCTACACGCCACGTTGTGCTGACAGCCCGCAATTCAGACAGCCTGGGGATGGGAGAGGATGGCTTTGCCGCGGCAGAGGGAACCATCGAGCTTCCGCCTGTTGGTGATACAGAGAATATCAGATATGCAATCAAATCAATTACGCTGTCAGACAAAATGACACTGGTGGACGCGGCAATGAACCTGGAAACAGGAACGTGGATCACATCAGGTCCGGATGTGAGTGCGGAGCAGGAAAAAGCGAGGATACGGAACACACCGGCTTCCACTTTTGGTTTAGTGATGTGGCAGAATACCGGTAAAACAGAAGTGGTTTCAAATGTTATCTCAGACCAGACGGCCGGAACAGATAACAGTAATTCAATCATCGGAAAGGATTGGGAATATCATGTCCTGGACCAGGAAACGTCAGGCATTCCGAACATTGAATTTAAACTGACCTATTATAATGATGGAATTCGTATAAGCCAGAACCTGGGAACGGTGAGCGTGGTGGTGGAACGGTACGCGGGCGATATCCTGGAGGAGGAGATAACCATGAATGTGGAGGTTGTCACCAGGGCCAGTGCGCTGTCGGAGCAGACGATTGACCTTTATGCGTCGGAGAGCGGAAGCTATACGGGCAGGATGGTGATCCCGGCAGATTCCAGCAGAAACCTGAGTCTGGCAGGGGTTAAGGTACCTGAAAATGGAATCACACTGAAAGCTGTAGGCAGTGAATTGGAACATTATGATGTGGCAGTCACTCTGCAGCCTGTCCAGAGCCAGGGGTGGAATACCGCGAATCTTATGAGCGAACCATATGATATAAGCACGTATAAAGAATCTGCCGGTACGGTTTTACTCGGAACAACGGACAGCCGGTATGAGGCCCCTATAGATTTTGTACTGTACAATCATGGTGCTTTTGCGCCTAAGGATACAGACGAAATTATTTTGACACTGTCTGACGCAGATGGGAATAAGGTTCCCGTCACACTGAATATTCACTGGAAAGAATCTATTGTTTCGGCTGTTCAGATGTCATCCGGAAAACAATATGAGGGTATGAATGATACAGCTCCGGTGGTAATATCTCAAGAGAGTGCTGTTACTGCGGTGTTCACCCTTGGAAGTCAGAATGGAACCCTAGCCGCTTCAAGTGTGTGGCTGGAGCTGCAGGACAGCAGTGGAATCAGACACGCGCTGCCGGACGGTGCTAAGCTCACACTGCTGAGCGGAAACCGATACTACCTCTATTCCCTGACAGGGGGAGAGAAGGACGGAAAAATTCCTCTGGACAATTTTGCAGAGATGTGGGGGAGTAGTCAATTTAATGAAAATATTTCCGCCAAAACAATTACAGTCATAGCGGCATTTGACAAAACAGCCGGTCTTATGCCGGGGGAATACAGTTTGAGATTGCGCAATGACACGGGAGCTGACTCCGTAGGCGGGTATTTTACAGTCAATAATTCAACGGCTGCAATAACACTGGACAGCCAGGAGGGACTGGCCAGAGGGGAGCACCGTATCAGCATTTATGTATCTCCCCAGCAGGATACACGTTTATCAGACAAAGCGGCAGTGGTGCTCACAACGCCGGAGGGTGAGGAGTTTCCCAAGGGGACTGCGTTTATTTACGGAGAAAAACGCTGCTACCCTGTTAACGGCAGGGTATATTTGATTCTGGACCGGGGGCAGGCTCATACGGTTATCATGGATACAACCGATACGGCCGGTCTGCCGCTGGAAAATAACCGCATCAGCGCACAGCTGTTTGCAGCAGGTGTGAACGCAGGTAAAGGTAGGATTACCGGTACAGAATTAACTTACAATGTAAAAGCGAATCCTGTATATGGCCTCAGTGTGAAAGCTGATCAAGGGGAAGAACGCGTGGCCACGCCCGGAGCAGCCATTGGATTTACGGTATCATACTCCATGGAACACATTACGCAGGCGGAAATAATTCAGGTTGAAGTCAGAAGGAAGGAGGACGGTGCGTATATTGAAGCAGACGGCTGGGAAGTAAGCGGCGATTTGGATCTGGGACAGGGAGACGGCGCAAAGAGGGAGGGAAATGCTGCTGTAACCATTACAGTTCCTGAGAACACCGGGGAAGGTACTTATCGTCTAATCTTCAAACTGGGAGATAAGAAGGCATTGTACAATATAATCATCCGGAGCTGCGACTGAGATATTACGATATCGTGGAACAACTACAGATGGAGGAAGTGAGCCGCATAGGATTGGACCACCCATGAAAATGTTGGCCTTTTGTGAATATATGTATACAGATGACGGACTCTACCGTGTGATTTATGAATATTTTGAGACCAGAATCCTGTTCGGGATGTACAGAACTGGTGAACACCTTCCGGCTATTGCGGAGACAGAGCGGTTTTTCCATATGGGTCCTACAGCGGTTCAATCCGCTTTGGAACTGCTTGGGCGAAAAGGGTATATAAGGATGGACGGAAAACGGACGGCAATTGTTGTCTATGAAGCTGAACCGGATAAGATAAGAGAACATGCCGCAAAATATTTTGCCCTCAGGGAAGAAGGAATAAAAGATATGATTCATTCGGTTCCGCTGCTTATGGGGCCGTTGTGGCTGGAGGGATTGAGAAGAGGGACGAATCAGGACTGGGATAAAATCAGAAATGCGCTTGCCTGCCCTTCACTGGGGGTCATATCCATACTGGTGGAGCTTTACAGCCTGACACTGGGCACACTGAAAAACAAGCTGATTCTGAATCTGTTCTGGGAAGAAATCCGATATTTACGTTTCCCGTATCTGACAGATAATTTGCTGGAGATTCAGGAGACACTGAAACCGGAAGCGTCCAAAGAAGAGATAGTTGCCCGGTTGAGACGGATTTTCTTTGGTTCTTATAAAAAAATGGTGGAAGATATGTCCCTTTTTATCAGGAAAGAGGGCGGAACGTATTTAATTGACAACAGCAGGATTCCGTTCCAATGGAATATTTACCGCAGGAGGCCCCAGCTTAAATATTCCCTGGCCGGGCGCATCATATGGGAGGTGGTGAAGGGGGCGTATCCCATAGGCAGCTATCTGCCCTCGTTACCCCAGATTGCACAGCGGTATGATGTATCCGTAGCCACCGTAAGGCGTACCCTGATGCTTTTAGCCCAGCTGGGAGTCACCCAGTCATTCCATGGAAAGGGTACTTTGGTGGTAATGAGGACGGCCAAAATGAATTTCAGGATGCCGGAGATTCTGGAGGGAATGAGCCTGTACCTGGAAAGCCTCCAGCTGCTTGCTTTGACAATCAGGGATATAACATTGTATACAATAAAATCCTGCAGCGGGGAGGAACAGGAGCGTTTGACCGAAAAGTTTGATTTGTTAAGGCAGGAAAACAAGGTGCATCTTTGTTTTGAACTGTACTTTAAATGGATTGAGCACCAGTGCCCGATGGTAATGATACGTGAATGTTATCGAAAACAGTATGGTTTACTGACCTGGGGATATCCCATTATGTTATACCGGATTAGAAACCAGAAACTCCAGTTACGATACATGGGATTTACAGAGGAGATAATTAAATTGCTGCGTGAAAAAAGATGGGAGGATTTTTCAGAGGCATGGAAGGGGCTTATGGAACAGGAAGAGCGGGAGGCCCGTAAATTCATGCCAGATGTAAATTTGAGGCTATGATTGCGCTAAGCAAGCTGACAGGAGCTGGTGATACCAGCTCCTGTCAGCTGTTTTATCAGCAATTATGGCTGGGAAGCATAAAATATGCATTATCAGCGCAGTGTGTCATGCAGAAGTACGCTGCAGACAGAGCAGATGGCCTGACAGAAAACATTGCTTTCTATTGGGGAGGTGGGGGGCTTACTGGTTCCCCTTCACTATAATCATGTCCTCCTGCTCCAGTGCGTCTGCAATCCAGCTGATGAACCGGCTGTAAAAGTCAAAAACAGTATCATCGAAATGAATATGACTCATGTCATTTTCGATTTTCTGTATTATGATATTCCAGGTCCCGACAGGGATGCGGTTATCCCAACAGACATCAAATTCCGGGAATTCGGATTCCAGATAGGACAGCAGGAGCTTTGTATAGTCTGTATCATAAATGCACAGTGATTCCTGGCAGTATGTATCGTGGTCTCCCGGTCCGGTGCCGCAGCTGCAGGGATAAAAGCAGAGATTTACCTTTTCATCCGGAGCCGAAAAACATCTTAATACCATAATCATCCCCCCGTATATCATTCCATTGCCGTGTACCGGGTCTTTCTAAGGCTAAGACCGCAGTCTGAACGTGATAATTAAATTATATCACGCCGGGGGGAGATTTGATAGTGTGAAAAAATAAGCCGCTGTTAAACCAGTCGCTGTTAAACTTGGGGCAGTTTGTAAGTTGGATTGACAGGAACTGGGGGTGGTTATAAAATAGAGGAATACCGATATTTTATTATAATGTGTGGCTGGGGGAAAATAGCTATGGACGGACAGAGGATACGGATTATTAAAAAGAATGATGAATATTCCATGGAATACCAGGCTGGAGATATCTTTTTGGTGGACAGCACATGGTATGGCGGCGTGAATGTGACCAGTAAGTCGGGAATACCCCTGTCTCTGGACAAGGAGGAGTATGAGTTTGTGAACAGGGACGAGGCTGTACATGCAATTGACGCCTATTCCTACGGGCTGGGAGCCATGGACTGCTTCTGCGAGATGGTGTCAGCCGGCCTTAAGACACTGGCCATGAGCCACCCCTGCGATACCAGGGAGGAACGGGATTCCTACCTGCAGGATGCAGAAAAGCTGTGCAGGAAGTACGGGGTGAAGCTTTATCCGGAGGACGAGGCTTTTATTACGGATTTATTCCCCGAGGAGTTGAATAAGGGTAAGTATAATTACCTCTTTTACCGGACCGGCGATGTGCTGGAGCGCTATATGGGACTGAAGGAACAACAGAAACGATTGATTGCAAACCACGCCTATACAGGGCAGGAGAGATATAGGATTGCCGTGGAGTTCGGGAAGCTTTTGTCCTACCCTGAGGATGGGATAGAGAGGCTGATAGAGAGGGCAGGCAGAGAAAAACAATGAAAACCCGGGTACGCTTGGAACGTATAATTGTAATTGCTGGAATACTGGTAGTGCTGTTCCTCACACTGGTCACCAGCTCCTATTACCAGAATGTTTTAAATCAGGTGGAGAAGGACGGCGGGGAGGATGGAAACGAATACCGCTACCATTATGTCATGATTGTGGAGGATTGTGACATGCCTTTCTGGAAGGATGTGTACGAGAGCACCAGGGAGGCTGCAAGGGAGCACAATGCCCTGGTGGAACTGATGGGTAAGAGTCTTTCCTCCACCATAGAGATAGAGAGTCTCATGGACATGGCCATTGCTTCCGGGGTGGATGGAATTATCCTGGAATACACGGGCGGCCATAAGATAGATGAGCGGATTAATGAGGCCGGTAAGGCGGGAATACCCGTGGTCACGGTTCTCAAGGATGCGCCGGATACCAGCCGTATAAGTTTTGTGGGGGTCAATGACTACCAGCTGGGCCGGCAGTACGGGGAACAGATTTTAAAGCTGGTGCCGCCGGATAAGGATGATGTGGAGGTGATGCTTCTGCTCCACGACAGGGATAACAGCAGCCAGGTGCAGATAGCAGAACAGATCAATAACCTGCTGGTGACTTCACCGGACACATCGGGACGGGTCAGGCTCATACAGGAAACCATGCGCTCCACCGGGAAGGTGGATGCGGATGAGACCATAAGGAACATATTTTTCCGCAAGGAGGGAGTACCGGATGTCCTTGTGTGTACAGAGGCCGTGGATACAGAGGCTGCCTACCAGGCCATGATTGACTACAATAAGGTGGGGGAGCTGCAGCTCCTGGGATATTACAAGTCAGATCAGATTTTAGAGGCTGTCAGGAAGGGGAATATTCCGGTAACGCTTGTCATTGATACGGAGCAGATGGGGCGGTACTGTGTGCAGGCATTGGAGGAATATCTGCAGGAGGGACACGCAAATTCCTATTACAGTGTGGATTTGCAGTTTGTCACAAAGGAAAATGTGGATTAGAGCCTGTTTGAAAAGTGAGCGATGAGTATGGAGAGACCGGGAAAGAACATATGGAGCCATCTGAGCCTGGAGAAGAAAATACTGCTGGCCGTGACCCTTATGATACTGACATTATTTATAAGCAACATATTTATCTATCTCCAGGTAAACAAGATTGCCGGCAAGATGGATACGGTATATGCCAGCAATGTAAACCTAAGCGAGCTGTCAGAGGCCCTGGAGCATGTGCAGAAGGACATGGGAGACTATGTGTCTGTAAAGAGCTCGGACAGCCTTGAGAGCTATTACAAAAGCCAGCAGGAATACCAGGGATTGTTAGAACGCCTGAACGATAAGACCATTGACAAGCCGGGAAAAATCCTGGAAAAGAACATCCGCATGATGTCGGAATCCTATCTGGATATGACCCAGGATGCGGTGCAGGCCAAGCGGGGGCGAAACGTAGAGCGGTACAGGGAGGCATATGAGAGGGCCCTTACCCTCTATCAGTACATCAACACGCGTATATCGGAGCTCAATGAGCTGCAGTTTAAAAACAACTCTGCCAGCTACCAGACCATGAGGGAGGCCCTTCGCTACATGGAGGTGTTCAACATGGTAATCCTGATGATTGTCATGCTGGCAGGGCTTATGGTGCTCAGGATGCTGGTAAAGGATATGGTAACGCCCCTTACCAGTCTGGCCAGGACCGCCAATCTGGTGGGACAGGGGAACTTTAATGTAAAGATGCCGGATACGGATTCCAACGACGAGATTGGCATTGTCACCAGGACCTTCAACCAGATGGTAGGAAGCCTGGAGGAATATGTGGCTAAGGTAAAGGAGGGGGCTGAGAAGGAGCAGGAGCTTTTGGAGCGGGAGCTCCTGATGGAAAACCACCTGAAGGAAGCCCGCCTTAAATACCTGCAGTCCCAGATCAATCCCCATTTTCTGTTTAATTCCCTCAATGCGGGGGCCCAGCTGGCCATGATGGAGGACGCGGAAAAAACCTGCATTTTCCTGGACAAGATGGCGGAATTTTTCCGCTATAATGTAAAGAAAGGATTGGAGGATGCCACGGTAGGGGATGAGACGGCTGCGGCTGAAAATTATATCTACATACTGAATGTGAGATTTGCAGGGGACATACAGTTTAAAGAATCCATAGACCAGCGGGTATTGGATGTGAAGATGCCCAGCATGATACTGCAGCCCATTGTGGAGAATGCGGTCAGACACGGGATCCGCGGCATGGAAGAGAATGGGACGATTCTTCTTACAGTTCATGGATGCAGGGACTCCATCCGCATCAGCGTACGGGATAACGGTAAGGGTATGAGTCGTGAGAGAATTCTTGAGGTTATGGAAGGCAGAAAGCAGGAAACACCGGATGACGGCGATTCCACGGGAATCGGCCTGGACAATGTGGTCAGCCGTCTGGAGCTGTATTATCAGCAAAAGGGGCTGGTCCGGATTGTAAGCGAAGGTCCCGGAATGGGGACCGAGGTCATCATCCATATTCCGGTGAAGGAGGAGATTGGACATGTTTCGGATATTACTGGCAGATGATGAGGGAATTATGCTGGAGTCCCTTAAGAAGATCATTACCACCAGCTTTGGAAGCGAATGCGATATACGGTGTGTCAAGACCGGCAGAGGTGTTGTGGAGATGGCGGAGAGCTTTCACCCGGATATTGCATTTGTGGACATCCATATGCCGGGGCTCAGCGGAATCCAGGCCATCCAGGAAATACGCAAGGTGGATAAGGAGATGATGATTATTATCATCACAGCCTACGATAAATTCGCCTATGCAAAGGAGGCTGTGAACCTGGGTGTTATGGAATATCTGACCAAGCCCATTTCCAATAAAAAGATAATCCTGGACGTATGCATGAAAGCCATGCAGCGGGTGGAGGAAGCCAGACAGAAGAGAAGCGACGACCTTAAAATAAGGGAGAGGCTGGAAATCGTGGTTCCCATGATTGAGAGCGGATTTATCTACAATATGCTGCAGGACGACGGCGCGGACAGCTCCGGCTACGAGGAACTGCTGGGAATCAGGGAGCATTACGGTTTCTGCCTGGTTCTGGAATTCGGAGACAGGGATGAGAGCGGCAGGCTGACCAATGTAATCGGATCCAGCGTAAAGGCCAACAAGTATTACCAGGCTATGAGGGAAATCGTGAGGGATTATTTTTCCTGTATCGCCGGACCTGTCATGGGAAACCGGGTGGTGCTGTTTGTGCCTTCCCCTGAGCCGGTACTTAAGTATGAAGAGAGGGTGGAGGTCATCACAAGAACCAGGACCATGCTCCAGAAGCTGGAGGAACACATTGGCAGTGATTTCCGCAGCGGTATCGGGAGCACAAAAACTCTGGGAAATGCAAAGGAGTCATATGGGGAGGCGCTGAGGGCATTGCGGGAGAGCGTCAGCCATGTGGTCCACATCACGGATATCCCAAGCAGGCAGGAGGACGTGGCCGGGGAATACCCAAAGGAGCTGGAAAACAGTTATTACGAGCGGGGACTGAAGGCGGACAGCGAAGGGGCTGCTGCCTGCGGGGCCGAGCTGTTTTCGTGTATGCAGGGAAGGTATGACTGCCGTGAAGACTTGGAGGCCAAGGTGCTGGAGCTCATCATGCAGCTGGAGTACCGGATATGTGCAAAGGACGGCACTGAGTTCGGATTAAAGCCCAGGGGCAGTTATATCCGGGAGATAAAAGAGGCATCTGACAGCGACAAATTGTGCCGCTGGTTCCTGGAAAAGACACGGGAAATATGTCAATGCGCGGGTACTGAGAAAAAGAAGGAGATGGAGTACCTGGTGGATACGGTGAGAAAATATATTGACGAAAATTACCAGAAGGATATATCCCTGGACGAGATATCCAGGATGGTAAATATAAGCCCTTACTATTTCAGCAAGCTGTTCAAGCAGGGAACAGGGGAAAATTTCATCGAATACCTGACACGGACCAGGATGAGACAGGCCTGCGTCTGCCTCCGGAATCCGGATTACAGCATCAAGCAGATATGCGCCATGGTGGGATACAGCGACCCCAATTACTTCAGCCGCATTTTTAAGAAATACGAGGGCGTCAATCCCAGCGAGTACAGGGAACGGATGGAGAATGGGGCAGGGAAGGCTTAAGGACAGGTTTAGGACGGATTTAGGAAAGGATAGGGAAATCATATGGGTATACATAAAAAGAGGACCGCAGGCAGCATTGTCTGCATATTGCTCACAGCCCTGTTCTCGGTCCTGGCGGTTTCAGGCTGCGCCAAGACAGAGGACGCGGCGGCAGGCAGCGTGGAGCAGGAGGAGCAGGAGGTACAGATTGGTCTCAGCTTTGAATCCTTTGTCATAGAGCGGTGGATGCGGGAGAGAGATGTGTTTGTGTCCGCGGCAAAGGAGCTGGGGGCGGAGGTCAATGTACAGAATGCCAACGGGGATGTGGAGGAACAGATTTCCCAGATTGAGTATTTCATTAAGAAGCAGGTGGATGTCATCGTGGTGGTGGCAGGAGACTGTGAGGCGCTGTCTGATGTGATGATTAAAGCCAGGGAAGCGGGAATCAAGACGGTTTCCTATGACCGGCTCATAATGAATGCCGGGTGCGATTTATACATATCGTTTGACAACACCGAGGTGGGCAGGCTGATGGCTGAGAGCATGCTGGAAAACATTCCGGACGGAGGCGATATCTTCCTGATTCAGGGGCCCCTGACCGACAACAATGTTTCGCTTATCCGGGAGGGGATTGACGAGACCCTGGCCGGCAGCAATCTCAATGTGGTCTATGAAGCCAACTGCCCTGGCTGGATTGCGGAAAACGCCTATACCTATACGAAGGAAGGATTAAAGCTGGACCGCAATGTAAAGGGAATCATCTGCGGAAACGATGATCTGGCCAGCCAGGCCTTTAGGGCCTTGTCCGAAGAACGGCTGGCCGGAAAGGTGTGCGTGACCGGTCAGGACGGCGACCTGGCAGCCTGTCAGCGCATTGTGGAGGAAACCCAGGAAATGACGGCTTTTAAATCCGTGGAACAGGAGGCCAGCCTGGCAGCCAAATGCGCGGTTCTCCTGGGATTGGGGGAGGAAATCGAGGAGGTGCAGGACACTGCCTATGACGGCACCTATAACGTACCTTACCTGGAGCTGCAGCCCATTGCCGTCACAAAGGAAAACATGGACGAGGTTATCATTAAGGGCGGGTTTCATGCAAAGGAGGATGTGTATTTGAATGTGAATTAGGGTGTACAGCCGGATGATAGCACATTTTTAACTAAAAATAAAATAAACTGAGCAAAAATGTCCTGTATCCTGCAGGGCATTTTTTTAAACCTCTTAAAAGTGTGCAGATGGGTGCCAAGCAAGTCCAGAGCGGGCTGTGGTATATTTAAACTATCAAAACATATGGAGGAGGATTTACAATATGAAAAAGAAATTGTTAGTGACCATGCTTACATTAGCCATGGCAGGCAGCCTTATGGCATGCGGAAGTAAGGAGGGAGCTGCTCCTGCTTCAGAGGCAAAGACAGAGGCCCAGACCGAAGCAAAGGCAGAGGACGCCAAAGCAGAGGACACCAAGGCTGAGACAGAAGCAGCAAAGGATGAGGCTGCATCCGGCGAAAAGCACCTGGTTGGTGTGGCAATGCCCACCAAGGACCTGCAGAGATGGAACCAGGACGGAAGCAATATGAAGGCAGAGCTGGAGGCGGCCGGATATGAGGTAGACCTTCAGTACGCCAGCAACGATGTACAGACCCAGGTATCCCAGGTAGAGAACATGATTTCCAACGGCTGTGAGCTGCTGGTCATCGCATCCATCGACGGAAGCTCTCTGGGCGAGCCTCTGGGACAGGCCAAGGAAGCAGGCATACCTGTTATTTCCTATGACAGGCTTCTGATGAACTCTGACGCTGTTACATATTACGCAACCTTTGACAACTACATGGTAGGACAGAAGCAGGGCGAATATCTGGTAGAGGCCCTTGGATTAGAGGAGAACGACGGACCGTTCAACATCGAGATGTTCACCGGCGACCCGGCTGACAATAACTGCAACTTCTTCTTCGGCGGAGCCATGGACGTGCTTCAGCCATACATTGACAGCGGAAAGCTGGTTGTAAAGTCCGGCCAGACCACATTCGAGCAGGTGGCAACCGCTAACTGGGATTCAGAGAAGGCACAGAACAGAATGGATACCATCATTGCAGGAAATTACTCCGACGGAACCGTTTTAAACGCAGTGCTTTGCTCCAACGACTCTACTGCACTGGGTGTTGAGAATGCCCTTGCATCCTCCTATACCGGCGAATATCCCATTATCACCGGTCAGGACTGTGATATTGCCAATGTAAAGAACCTGATTGCAGGCAAGCAGGCTATGTCCGTATTCAAGGATACACGTACCCTGGCCTCACAGGTAGTTAAGATGGTGGACGCCGTTATGCAGGGCGGAGAGGCAGAAGTTAATGATACCAAGTCTTATGATAACGGCACAGGCGTAATCCCCACATATCTCTGCGAGCCGGTTGTTGTCACAATTGATAATTACAAAGAAATGCTGATTGATTCCGGCTATTACACGGAAGACCAGTTAAAGTAATCAGATGGACCGGCCAATCAGGCCGGAAAAGATGAGAATCGTACAGGCGGGGAGAAACACCCGCCTGTATGGTTGTAGGAGGGATAGAATGGCAGAGATACTTTTGGAAATGAGAAATATCACCAAGACCTTCCCCGGAGTAAAAGCCCTTGACAATGTAAACCTGAAGGTGGAAAAGGGAGAAATCCACGCGCTGGTGGGGGAAAACGGAGCCGGTAAATCCACTCTCATGAACGTGCTCAGCGGCATATATCCCTACGGCACATATGAGGGCGACATCATTTACGACGGTCAGGTGTGCAAGTTTGATAAAATCAGCGACAGTGAGGAAAAGGGAATCGTCATCATCCACCAGGAGCTGGCATTGATTCCGTATATGTCCATTGGCGAGAACATGTACCTTGGAAATGAAAAAGGAAAGAAAATGGCAATTAACTGGGACCAGACATACGACGAGGCTGACCGCTATTTAAAAACAGTGGGCCTTAACGAGTCCTCCCATACATTGATCAAGGATATCGGAGTGGGAAAGCAGCAGCTGGTGGAGATAGCCAAGGCCCTTGCCAAAAAGGCCCGGCTGCTGATTCTGGACGAACCAACGGCTTCCCTCAATGAGGATGATTCCAAGGCCCTGCTGGAGCTGCTGCTTAAATTCAAGCAGGAGGGTATGACATCCATCATTATTTCCCATAAGCTCAACGAGATCGCATATGTGGCTGACAAGATAACGGTCATCCGTGACGGCTCCACCATAGAGACTCTGGATAAACAGACAGACGACATCTCAGAGGACCGGATCATAAAGGGAATGGTGGGACGTGAGCTGACAGACCGGTTCCCCAGGAGGGAGAATATCAACATCGGCAATACTGCCCTGGAGGTCAGGGACTGGGTGGTATACCATCCCCTGTACTCGGACAGGAAGGTGGTGGACCATGTGTCCATTCATGTGAACAAAGGGGAAGTGGTGGGAATCTGCGGGCTTATGGGAGCGGGGCGTACGGAGCTGGCCATGAGCATTTTCGGAAAGAGCTACGGTACCAATATTTCGGGACAGCTTTTTATTGAGGGAAAAGAAGTCCATCTGAATACGGTGCACGACGCCATCAGCCATAAGATCGCATATGTGACCGAGGACAGGAAGGGGAACGGCCTTATCCTGTCCAATCCCATACGTGTAAACACCACCCTTGCCAACATGGGAGCGGTCAGCAGCCATGGAGTCATAGACAAGGACAAAGAATACATGGTGGCGGTGGAGTACAAGGATAAGCTGAAGACAAAATGTCCTGGAGTGGAACAGAACGCAGGAAATCTAAGCGGCGGCAACCAGCAGAAGGTGCTTCTGGCAAAATGGATGTTTACGGAGCCGGATGTTCTGATTCTGGATGAGCCCACAAGGGGAATCGACGTAGGCGCAAAGTATGAGATATACTGTATCATAAACCGTCTGGTGGAGGAAGGGAAGTCCGTCATCATGATATCGTCGGAGCTGCCCGAGGTGCTGGGCATGTCAGACCGCATTTATATCATGAATGAGGGCAGGCTGGCCGGGGAAGTGGACGCTTCGGAAGCTACCCAGGAATATATTATGTCCTGTATTCTTAAAGCTGATAAAGGAGAGTAGACCATGGATCAAAAGCTGAAAATCTCAGAGGTTCTGAAAAAATATACAATGATTATCGCTCTTGCGGTTATCGTCATACTGTTTACCGTGAACACGGGAGGCAAGATGCTTCTTCCTCAGAACGTAAACAACCTGATTGCCCAGAATGCCTATGTATTTATCCTGGCCACCGGCATGCTGTTTTGTATCCTGACCGGAGGCAACATCGACCTGTCGGTTGGTTCTGTGGTATGCTTCGTGGGCGCCATCGGAGGCAAGATGATGGTGGAAATGGGCATCAGCCCTTACCTTACACTTATCGCCATGGCCATCATGGGAATGTTAGTGGGAGCATGGCAGGGATTCTGGATTGCCTATGTCAGGATTCCTCCGTTTATCGTTACCCTGGCCGGCATGCTGATGTTCAGGGGACTTTCCAACGTGGTGCTTCAGGGAATGACGCTGGCTCCCATACCGGACCAGTTTCTGGTGCTGTTCAATACCTATGTGCCGGATTTCTTTGCTGTGGAGGGCTTTAACCTGACCGGCTTCCTGGTGGGAGTTATTGCCTGTGTTGTCTATGCCTTTATAGTGTTTAATGGAAGGCGGCAGAAGCTGGCAAAGGGATATTATGTGGAGCCTCTTACGGGAGTTGTGATCAAAATGGCAGTCATCTGCGTTGTCCTGCTCTCCTTCATGTTCCGTCTGGCCCAGTACAAGGGAATTCCAAACGCTCTTATCTGGGTAGCGGTCATCATCGGAATCTACAGCTATATTGCCTCCAAGACCACCACAGGCCGTTACTTCTATGCTGTGGGCGGCAATGAGAAGGCAACCAAGCTTTCCGGTATCAATACCAACCGGGTATATTTCCTGGCCTACTTAAACATGGGTCTTCTGGCAGCCATCGCGGGCATGGTCACGGTAGCCAGACTGAACTCCGCCAACCCCACGGCCGGAAACAGCTATGAGATGGATGCCATCGGCGCGTGCTTCATCGGCGGCGCTTCCGCATACGGCGGCACCGGTACGGTCCCCGGGGTTATCGTGGGTGCAACCCTTATGGGCGTGCTGAATCTGGGCATGAGCATCATGGGCGTGGACCAGAACCTGCAGAAGGTGGTAAAGGGCGGCGTTCTGCTGGCAGCGGTTATCTTTGATGTGGTGAGTAAGAGAAAGTCGTTTATTGTTAAATAATCATGTGTGAACATGTTTCATGTCGGATGGTATAAAATACCCCGGAGCCGTTGTCATTAAGTCTGCTCCAGGGTATTTTCCTTGAGAAATGAACCTGTGTCATGTATAATAAGATGTATGTGAAAAGAAAAGCGCAGGATGATACAAAGAAGTAAAAAGAAGTTAAAAGGAAGTTAAAAAGAAGTGCGCTGCAGCATACAAAGGAGATACGACATGACAAAGGAAAAACTTGCATTGGAAATCATAGGCCGCCTGAAAAAAGAATATCCCGATGCAGGCTGTACCCTGGACTATGACCATGCCTGGAAGCTGCTGGTCAGTGTGCGCCTGGCGGCACAGTGTACAGACGCAAGAGTGAACGTGGTGGTTGAGGACCTTTACGCCAAATATCCGGATGTGGATGCCCTGGCAGAGGCGGATGTGGAAGATATTGAGCGGATAGTGAAGCCCTGCGGCCTGGGACACAGCAAGGCCAGGGACATAAGCGCCTGCATGAAGATACTGAAGGAACAGTATGGAGGCAAGGTGCCCGATGACTTTGACGCCCTGTTAAAGCTTCCCGGAGTGGGAAGAAAGAGCGCAAACCTGATTATGGGGGATGTGTTCGGAAAGCCTGCCATTGTGACGGACACACACTGTATCCGCCTGGTGAACCGTATGGGCCTGGTGGACGGAATCAAGGAGCCAAAGAAGGTGGAAATGGCACTGTGGAAGCTTGTGCCGCCTGAGGAGGGCAGCGATTTCTGCCACAGATTGGTATTCCATGGACGGGACGTCTGTACAGCCAGGACAAAACCCCACTGTGAGGCATGCTGTCTCAATGATATTTGTAAAAAAGCGGGAGTGGAGTGATTTTTGCAGGGGTGGAATAAAGATTGGACTTGAAAATAAGTTTTATGGAAAATGCTTTCCGGCATATCATGCAGCCGGAGGGCATTTTTTGCGTAACGGGTTAATTCCGCTTGCAGAAACAGGCTGATGGAACGCGGGAAAAGTATACAAAAACAGAGAGGTTCCCTCTGCACAGAACTCACAAAGTTTTTTTGAGGAGAAAGTTCTCCTTTGAAATTTGTTTTGGGAAAATGGTAAAATAATGACTGAGATAATCCGGAAGAATCCGGATGAAGCAGCTCAATGGATGATGAGCAGGGAACAGTCAACGCTTTTGCAGGAAGGTGAGAAGATGAAAAATGAATCCGTGAAACATGTCAGGTATGGGACGGGAAGAGTGGCGGAGGTGGTACAGAACCGTATGGTGGTTCTGTTTGATGGTGAAGCCGGGAGAAAGGTATTTCCGTATCCCGATGCCTTTGAGCGTTTTCTGTGTTTTGACGATCCAATCCTTCAGAAGCGGGCAGAAGCCGCGGTCATGGAATTAAAGAAGAAGCGAACGGAAGAAGCAAAACAGCGTCTTGTGGTTTATCAGTTATATGAGACAAAAAGGAAACAGGAGCAGACGGAATTGTTAAAGAAAAGAAGGAAAGCGGCTAGGGAACGGCTGGCAAGGGAAAAGATGGCAAAGGTTATTTAGAAGAGGATTAGAAATAAGGACGAAAGTAAGGAAGAAAGTAAGGACGGAAGAATGGCTGAAAGTACGGCCGGAAGAAAGGTTAAAAGAAAGGTTTTAAAGAAAGGAGTCGGATAACATGAGAATTATGAATCAAAGGGTGGAGCACAAGCGCTATGGCATAGGGACTATATTTGCGCTGAAGGGGAAGAAGGTCTACGTGGCATTCGGCAAGTTATACGGGGACATGGCATTTCCATATCCCAAGGTGTTTGAGGGTGACATGAAACTGGTGAACCAGGAGCTGCAGGAAGAGCTGATGGAGGAACTTGCATAAAGGCGGCTGTGGAAAATCAGTGGCAGCAGAGGGATGCATACAACGAAATGCCAGTTACTGCTGGAAAGGGGTTTTCGGGAGGCGGAATCAGGACCGGATATGCGTTATGTCGGGGACAATGCTTTTGGAAAGCTCCTTTTTGCATGTAAGAATTTTTAATTTAAAAGGTATTGACTCTTACGTAACGTGATAGTGTACAGTAGTGGTAAGAGATAAAGCTGATGCGGATATTCCGCTGCCGGCAGATAATCATAGGCGGAAGCTCTGAAAATGAAAGAAGGATGATTGGTATGATGACAGTGAAACAGATGTCTTCCCTGACTGGTGTCAGCGTTAGGACATTGCAGTTTTATGATGAAATTAGTCTGCTTAAGCCCACTCAGGTGACCGAAGCAGGATACAGGATGTATGATGAAAATACATTGGCAGTGCTGCAGCAGATACTGTTTTTTAAGGAGCTGGATTTCACATTAAAGGAAATAAAGGCTATTATGGCAAGCCCTTTGTATGACAGGAAGGATGCATTTGAAAAACAGCGGGAACTGATTCAGATTAAGAGGGACAGGTTAAACGCGCTGCTGGAGCTGTTGGACAGACTTATAAAAGGAGAGAGAACTTTGGATTTCAGGGAATTTGATATGAGCAATTATTTTCAGGTTCTAACAGATTATAAAAGGACACATATGGAAGAAATCATAAAGCAGCTTGGCAGTATGGAGAGCTTTGACGAAATGATTTCTGAGTTAAAGGCCAACGAAGGTCACATAGCACAGATGGCAGTAAAACAATATGGCAGCATTGAGAAATTCACAAAGGCTATGGAGGAAAATCTGCAGCATTTTCTGGAAAATGGACCTGGGTTCACACAGAAAGAGACAGACGAGGCCGTGGATAAAACGGATACGCTGACAAAGAAGCTTACCGCGGATTTGAGTATGGAAGCCGATTCGGACGAAGTACAGAAGATAGCCGGTGAACTGGTATCACTTATCAATGAAAGCAATGGAGGAATGGATATGGGCAGCAGCTACTGGTCCTTCATGGTCAATAATTATATGACGAATCCCGCGTTTCAGGAAATAACAGACAGGAAATACGGGGAAGGTGCATCGGAGTTTATGGGGGAAGCGTTAAAGGTGTATTTCGGGATGGAGTAAGCGGTGGGTGGAGCGAGCGGTGGGTGGAGCGAGCGGTGGATGGAGCGAGCGGTGGATGGAGTAAGCGGTGGATGGAACAAGCGGCAGAGAGCATGGCTATATCAAATAATTTAGAATATCAAGGGTTCCTAAAATGCGGGATGTGTGCTATATTAGAGAATAATATTTTGCTGCCAGTCAATCATGCTGCGCACATCCTTTGTATGTGCAGGAAAGGAGAGGAACCTTATGAAGAATTCCGGAACCGTAAGAATGGAGACAAAGCGGCTGGTGCTGCGCCCTTATGTGATAGAGGACGCCGACGCCATGTTTAGAAACTGGGCAAACGATCCCCAGGTCACGAAGTACCTCACCTGGGAACCTCACAAGGATGTGGAGGAGACAAAGCAAATTCTGGAGGGATGGATTAAGTCATACGAGTCTAAGGATTTTTACACCTGGGCCATCGCGCGGAAGGAAGACGAGGGCAATGTCATTGGAAGCATTTCTGTCCCGCAGCTTGACCAGAAGGCGGGCCGTGTGACGGTGGGATACTGCCTGGGCAGGAATTGGTGGGGCCACAAAATCATGAAGGAGGCATTTGCGGAACTGATTCGGTTCTTTTTCGAGGTGGAGGGTGCCAACCGCGTGGAGGCCCTGCACGATACACGCAATGTGAACAGCGGAAAGGTTATGGCGGCCTGCGGGCTTAAGAAGGAGGGCACCCTCCGCCGGTATGGGTGGAATAATCAGGGGATATGCGATGAGTGTATCTATGGGATGGTGGCTTCGGATTATTTTGAAGGGAAACAACGTTGGGAAAATAAATAAGGAAAACAGGAAATAGAGGGTTATGTATGGACAGCCGGGTACAGATAGTGTGCCTGGCTGTTTTTGATGATGGGCATACGTTATAACATAGAATATCAAAGAACTGCAATCAGATAATTTGTTTTATTTGGAAAAATTGATAGATTACAGATGAAATATTGGAAAACCAAAAGAAAATATTGCCAAATCAAATATACTGTCACACCGGGAATGCTTATAATACAAGCATAAGACGTCTTAGAAAAAAAGAGAAGGAGCGAAGAAGGGTGAAAAAAATAGCAGCATTGTTTGTAAGCATTGCATTAGTGGTAAGTCTGGCAGGATGTAAAGGGAATACAGTTACAGACACAACAGGAGCAGGGGAGACAACACAGAAGACAGAGACTAAAACATCGGAAGAGAAAAAGGAAGAGACACAGATGGAGGAAACCATAGAGAAGACAATTGCGGGTTTTGATGTCTCACACATGCCGGAAGGCGGATATACAGTGGCTCTATGCAATTTCTCACTGGGTAATACATGGAGGGTTCAGATGGTTGAAACCTTCCGTCAGGTAGCAGAAGAATATAAGGAACTTGGTTTGATTAAAGAATACTATATAACCAATTCAGATGGGGATACAGCACAGCAAATCAGTGATATGGAAGATCTTATTACCATGGGAGTGGATATTATCTGTTTAACTGCAGCGTCACCTACAGCCCTGGTGCCAGTGGTAGACGAGGCTATGGAAGAGGGGATTACCTTAATTTCATTTGACGCAGGGGTGGATACGGACAATGTGACGGCATCCCTCGTACTGGATAATACAGAGTTTGGCAGGGTGGATGCAAGATGGCTGGCTGATAAAATTGGGGGAAAAGGAAAGGTAGTGGTATTGGCTGGACAGGCTGGTTCAAAAAACGCAGAGCAGCGTGTCAATGGTGTTAACGAAGTGTTTGCGGAATATCCTGATATTGAGGTAGCTGCACTTTCCTATTGTGATTATGACTATGCAACCGCAAAGGCGGCTATCGAGAGCATAATTTCTGTATACAATGACATTGATGGAATTTTATCTCTTGGCGGAGCTATGAGCAGAGCGTGTGTGGATGCATATGAGGCTGCGGGATTAGAGTTGGTGCCAATCACAGGCGAGGCCAATAATGGATTTCTTAAAATGTGGAATGAGAGACAGTCAGAAGGGTTTACCAGTGTGTGTCCTATATCACCAAATACCAGTGGTGCGCAGGCATTGGATTTAGGTCTTAAAGCCATTACCGGAGGAGAATATAAGAAGGAAAACGTGTTTGAAATTGAAACTGTAACAGATGAGACACTTAAAGATGTGGTAAGAACAGACTTGTCTGATAATTACTGGGCACCATCCATACTCTCGGAAGAAAAACTTCAGGAGCTTTATGGAGAAGATTAGCGCTTTAAAGACGAAAGGCTGAAGGCATGATGAATGAAATAATGTTGGAAATGAATCATATCAGCAAAGCCTTTGGTGGGAATCAGGCCCTTAAGAATGTGCATTTTTCCTGTACGAGAGGAACCGTTCATGTGTTGGCGGGGGAAAACGGTGCAGGAAAAAGCACACTTTTAAAGGTGATAGCCGGTATCCATCAGGCTGATAAAGGAGAAATTTTTCTAAATGGAAAACAAGTATCCATACATAGTCCGCTGCACGCACAGGAACTGGGGATTGCCATGGTATTCCAGGAACTGACATTGATTGGTGAACTGACTGTGGAGGAAAATTTGTATCTGAATGTGGAACCTCGTAAACATGGCCTGATAGATAGAAAATCCATCACCGCCAGTGTCAGGGCGTTGATGAAAGAATATGGAATCAATATAGACCCAAAAGCAATAGCTGGAAGATTATCTGTGGCAGAACAACAGATGGCAGAAATACTGAAGGTCCTTTTAAAATCTCCGGAATTAATTATTTTAGATGAGCCGACCTCATCTCTTGCTATCCAGGAAGTCGAGAAGTTGTTCCAAATCATTCGAAATTTGGTGGAAAAGGGAAAGACAATACTTTTTATTTCTCACCGAATGGAAGAAATATTTGAAATAGGGGACGACGTTACTGTTTTTAAAGATGGGGAATTTATAGGGACCAGAAAGCTGAAAGAAATTGATAAGGATGAATTGATTCGCATGATGGTGGGAAGGCCGCTTCAGAATGTATTCCCCCAAAAAGCAGGGACAATTGGTAATGAGATTATATTCAGAGCAGAACATATAACAGGCAGCAGGCTGCAGGATATATCCTTTTGCCTCAAAAAAGGCGAGGTATTGGGAATCGCAGGACTGCAGGGACATGGGCAGACAGAACTCTTAAATGCTTTGAGCGGACTTTATCCGCTAAAGCAAGGTAGCCTGGAAATAATGGGTAAGGTTAAAAAGATAAGAAATGCAGGACAGGCAATACGTGAGGGGATTGCTCTGGTACCGGGCGACAGAAAACGTGAAGGGCTTATGCTTATTCTGCCGATTCAGCATAATCTGGCTGTCTGCTCCTTGAAGAAACGGATGTGGATGGGATTCATAAATCTCAAAAAAGAAAGACAGTTTGCCCAGAAAATGAAGGAAACGTTGAATATCAAGGCCTATCGACTGGGTGACCCTGTCTATAGCCTCAGCGGTGGAAATCAGCAGAAAGTTGTATTAGGCAAGGAACTGGCCATTCTTCCCCGGATTATTTTGTTTAACGATCCTACGAGAGGAATTGATGTAGAGGCTAAAAGCGACTTTTACAAAATTATGAGAGACTTGGCTAATCAGGGAATAGGAGTCATTCTTTGCTCCAGCGATATGATGGAAATAATCGGCATGAGTGACAGGGTACTGGTCATGTATGAAGGCGCCATATCTGCACAGTTAAAAGGTGAAGAGATAGAGGAAGAGATAATCATGCGTTGTGCCATGGGACTGTCTTCCGATGGATGAGGGGGAATATAAATGGGGCCTAAATTGGTAATTTTAAAAGATAAAGATTTCCTCTATCGATATTCGCGCGTATTATTCGCGGCGGCATTCCTGGTGTTGTTCATCTGTTTTAACTGTATGTCGAGTGACCGGTTCTGGACATGGAGGAATTTTAAAAGTATTGTTTTTGCTGCATTTCCACTTATGATGGTAGCCTATGGGCAGACCATGGTTCTGCTTACAAGAGGAATTGATGTTTCTTTGGGAGCAGTGGTCTCATTGGCAAATGTGGTGTGTGTATCTCTGATGAAACCTGAGTCTCAGACAGGATGGGTGATGGCGGTCCTTGGCGCAGTTGCTGCCGGTGCGGCATGTGGAGGATTGAACGGTTTTATAATTGCCCAGTTCCGGCTGGCTCCTATGATAGTGACCATAGCTATGACGGTGGTGTATTCAGGTTTAGCCCTCTATGTGATGCCGATGCCATCAGGAAGTGTGCACAGCGGTTTTGGAAATTTAATGAGGAAAACCTGGTTTAATATACCTCTGGCTCTTTTATTCATAGTAATACTTATGATTGCAGCCAGGTTGTTGACCAATAGTACTTCATTTGGCAGACAATTGAGAGCCGTAGGAGGAAACGAGGAATCCGCCTATTCTACAGGTATCAATGTAAAGTGGGTCAAGATAAAGACATATGCGTTTTCCGGTATGTTTGCATCCCTTGGTGGAATTTTTCTGGCAGCCTATATCAATTCAGGTGACCCTACGATTGGCGGGAATTATTCTCTTAATGCGGTGGCTGCTTCTGTAATAGGAGGGACTTCTCTGATTGGAGCCAGAGGAGATATCATAGGTACGGTGATAGGCGTTTTCATATTATCCATGATTAGCAATATGCTGAACCTCAATGGTGTATCATCCTATTATCAATTCCTGATAGAAGGTTTTATTCTGATTTTTGCATTGGCTATCAGTTCAGTAAAGAATGCATCGGATTAAGCCGGGAGGAAACGAGATATGGAAGGAATAAGAGGAATGGAAAGCAATAAAAAAAATTGGCTGAATATTCTTTTTCAGCCCCAGTATCTGATTTACATTGTACTGGTATCGGTATTGATTATAGCCAGCATAATGTCTCCAGGCTACTTAAAGATAACACATGTCGCAAGTATGCTGCGTATAGCCTCCTTCCTGGGATTGGTTTGTATCGGTCAAAATCTGGTCATGCTGACTGGCAGTATAGATATGTCTGTGGCAGCAGTCATAACACTGGGTAATATACTGGGCGCACAAGTATTGATGGGAAAAGATGCCAATATTTTAATGGCACTTCTAATTGTAATCGTGGCAGGGCTGGCAGTGGGAATCTGTATCTCTTTTGGGGTCAGTAAATTAAACATACCTGCATTTATCATGACATTAGGCATGAGTTCGATTGTTGAAGGGTTTGCCATGGTTTATACAGGAGGCGCACCAAAGGGAAGTACGTCGCCTGCACTGACACGGATGACCTCATCCAATATGGTTGGCGTATTTTCCGGAACAGCTGTTTTATGGTTAGTCATAGCAGCAGGGTTTATCCTGTTCATGAGATACACAAAATTTGGCCGTAATGTATATGCAGTGGGTGCGAATCCTGTTGCCGCCAAGTTTTCTGGTATTAATGTTAGAATGACGAAGGCAGCCATTTTCATCATAGCAGCTGTAATATATGCATTGGTAGGCTTCCTTCTTGTGGGCTATACGGGGACCACTTATTTAGAGGTAGGAGATACATACCATCCTAACAATGTTGCCGCTGTCATTATTGGCGGTACCTCAGTGAAGGGAGGCAAAGGAGGTTATTTTGGTACCATTGCAGGTGTTTTGCTTATGGTGATACTAACAGATTTTCTTACTGTACTAAATGTGCAGGAGTCTCTGAGACAAGTGATTCAGGGAGTAATTCTCATTTTACTAATTGTGCTTTATGCAAAGGACAAGGAGCGTTAAGGTGAAGTTTAAAAATGTGTTTGATATGAAGCTTCCAGGCTGCTATGCGGCTGGAAGATTGGTGGAGAATGGAATGGAAAAGGCTGTCTTTGCCTCAGAGAAGGAGGGAGACGGTAAAATAATAAGTTTGGATTTGGACAGTTTTCAGACCTGTGTTCTTTCTGAGTCACCAGGCGGATGTATGAATGTTATTTCTTTGCCAGGAGAAGATGCGGAGTTTCTGGCGATACAGAGATTTTTTCCAGTGTTTCAGTCCGAAAATGCAGTCATCGTATGGGGGTGGAAAACAGATGAGGGGTATCAATATAAAGAAGTACAGCAATTACCATTTGTCCATCGGATCGAGGTGATTCATTACAAAGGGGAAGATTTACTAATTGCGGCCTCTCTGTGTGGTTCTAAACGGTATCAGGAGGATTGGGAGTCGCCGGGAAGTATCTATGCCGGACGGATAAATTATACCAGTCGGTCAATAACAGAATTTCATGTCATCTGTAATGGAATATTCCAGAATCACGGACTGACCAGAGCAGAGAAAAACGGAATACCAGGAGTGCTGGTATCAGGCAGATGCGGTGTATTTCTTCTGACCCCTTCTAAAGGTGTCAGCGGTATGTGGGAAAAGCAAAGTTATATTGACACACCGGCCAGTGATGCGGTTATAGTGGATATAGATGGGGATGGTCAGTGGGAAATGGGAGTCATCTCACCGTTTCATGGAGACAGGTTCCAGATATATAAGAGGATAGGAGAGACTTGGAATGTCATATATGAGCTGCCGGGTAAGCATGAATTTGGACATGCAATCTGGGGTGGTATGCTTAACGGACACCCGGGTTTTATCATGGGCTACAGGGGAGATGCAATGGAGTCTTATCTGGTTTCGCTGGAGAATGGGGAGTATAAGGCGAGTCTTATAGATAAGGGGACAGGCCCTGCAAACATAACAGTAGTACATGTAAACGGCTGTGATTATGTATGTGCAGCAAACCGTCAGAGTGACAGGTGTACAGTATATCAGGCATATAGGGATTAAGTAAACTATGAATCATGCCCGAGAGGCAGAAAGGAATAAATATGAGTATAGAAAAAACAGACGGAAGAGGTTTATTATCAGGTGTTTACATCAGAACTAATAGGGAGATTACACGGGAACAGTGGATATTGGAATCATTTCCGGAGTGGGGTACATTCCTCAATAATGAGATAGAGAATTATGAGGTGCCGAAGGGGCAGGTCAGCCTTTGGTGGTGTGGAGGGCCATCCTGGGTTCTTAAGACAGATGCAGGCGGCATTTTCCTCATCGACCAGTGGTGCGGTCCTTCGCATTATACCACTATTGATTACTGCGGAGTGTGTAAACAGAATGGAGCGCCCAGTATGAACTGGCTGCGGTTGAATCCGCAGGTCATTGATCCGTTTTCATTTAACAAGGTAGATGGTGTTTTTTGTACCCATGTACATAATGACCATTGCGATTTTTATACAATAAAAGGTACTATGCAGACTACAGATGCCCGATACATTGCTCCGCCGGAAACAGTTAAGCGCCTTCATGAATTTGAAGTGCCGGAAGATAGAATCGTAGAGGCGCATGTGGGAGAGAGTATTCATATGCCGGGGGCAGAAATTGTATTCCTGCCCAATTATGATGACTGTGCCACAAAAACAGGAGACGGGGAAGCACAGCCATATAACCAGGTAGCCTGCTCTTTCCTTTTTAAAACATCAGCGGGTAATATACTGTTTCTGGGGGATACATGGTTCAATGATGCATATGTTGCCATTGGAAAGAAATATGATATAGATGTGGCTGTTTTTGATATTGGTTATAATGCACCGGGAGCTTTTGATAAAATGACACCGTATGATGGGGCAAGGCTGGGCAAAGCTTTGAAGGCCAAAGTGCTTATACCGGACCACTGGGAAAACTGGGCCAATTCCTCCGCAGACCCGGATATGCTTGTAAGACAGTTTGAAAGCATATGTGAGGACATATGTCCGGAATCAAAGAAAGTAATCATGAGGTGTGCCGGACGGTTTGACTATCCAAAGGATCAGGATATCAAACGTTACCGGTATCCGGACCAGAGCGAAAATTTCCGTCTGGAGTATTCATCCTATGCCAATCAAATTTAGTTTATTTAAGGATGGGGCTGTTTCACCAAAGTTTGGTGGACAGCCCTTCCTGTAATTATGTATTCTGCTTGCGGTATTGAGATGGGGTAAGCCCGGTATACTTCTTAAAAATAACATTAAAATGGGAAACATTCTCATAGCCAACCATAGTGCTTATCTCAAAAAAACGCAGATTACTCTGTCGTATCAGCTCACGGGCTTTGTCAATCCTGAGCCGGATTAAATAGTCGGAAAAAGTCTCGCCCGTCTGCTTTTTAAAAATCAGACTGAAATAACCTGGACTTAAATATATATGGCGCGCAACATCATTCACATTCAGGCCTGGTTTGCTGAGATTATCCTGTATATAGCGAATGGCATTGTTTATGGTTTTTGCATACTTGTTGTGCTGCTGATGTTCTATAAAGTCCGCAACTGTTTCATAGAAAGACCGGAATTTATTCAACATGAGATTGAGGCTGCCGGCCTGAAGCATGGACTCCAACTCTGTCATGGGTGAAGAAAATATATCGGTTAAGGCGATGTCATATTGTTGTATTTCTTTTGAAAGTGATACGGCCATTTGTTCCAGAAGGATCTGGGCGTAAGAGCGCGAGTCCGGACCGCATGAAATCAGCTCATGATAGAGTTTGAAAAGCTGACCATTAAGCTGATCCCGGGAGTTGATGCTGATATCCGTCATTTGCAGCAGTCCGGGGTTCTGTGGTTCGGAAACAGCTGGAGCGGCAAGTGTGCGGATATCTTTATAGGAAATGCATTCGCTGGTTCCGATGATAAATTTGTAGTCCATGGCAGCAAGTGCCTCCATGTAGGACTGACGCAGATTGGACAGGCTGGATATGAATCGTCCGTAAGTTATGGTTACGGCCGCAGCGGAGGATTCTTTCAGACAAGCCTGCACCCCGGAATGATAAGCACGAATTTTCAACTCCAGTGCATCCCTGTCAGGTGCATGAACCAGAAATACATATTGCTGCATGGTGTGCCTAAGGAGAAAAAAATTGTCTGAGGGATACTGCTCAGCTGTTTTGGAGAAGTCCTGAAATGCCTGCTGCTGCCTGTGGAGACCGTATTGCTTAAAATGAAAACTGTCTGTATCCAGTTCTGCGATTACTATAGCATGGAGGATGTCCTGATCCAGATTCAGCGAATGTGCTTTTGCATTGATTTCGCCTGCATCGGTAAGCTTGAAATCCAGTATATCTGAAAGGAACATACGCCTGTTCAGCAAATCATTTTTTTTGTTCTGGCTGCACTTTTCTTTTGCCGCATTCAAAATGCTCGTAAATTCATCCAAATCAATGGGCTTGGAAATATATCCAAGAGCGCCTGATTTTAACGCCTTTTGGGCATACTTGAAATCATCGTATCCGCTTATAATGATGATGGATGTATTCTCATTAACTTCATATGCACACTCAATTAAATCAAATCCCAGACAGTCAGGAAGGCGGATGTCGGTTATAAGGATATCCGGTTTGACTTCATGCAGGGATGCCTTGCAGGTGACCCCATTGGAAGCAGATGCAGCCAGACAGACATCAGGTATTTCTTGTTGTATGAATTCGCTTAAGCCCTCCAGAATTATTTCGTCATCATCGCATAATACTACACTATACATAGCGTCACCCCATAAAAGATTCAATATCTTCCTTTTCTGTAATCTTTGGAATTCTGATGGTTACAGTCGTTCCTTTACCACGTGTGGATTCAATTTTAAAACTGCAGTTATCACCAAAATACATAGTAAGACGGGTATATATATTTTTAAGGCCGTAACCACGGCTGTTATCATGAGAAGAGTTAAGGTCCAGACATTGTCTCAGCTGATATAAATTGCTTTCATCCATCCCACTACCATTGTCTGATACGCGAAAGACGACTGTTTCCCCGCATAGTTCAACGTCGATATGAACCATGACTGGTTTCTGTTCCGGTGTATAAGCATGATAGATACAGTTTTCAACCAAGGGCTGCAGGATGAGTTTGGGTGTAATGCAGGAGCAGGCATGTTCAGAGCAATTAATCGTATAATTCAGCTTCTGCTTATACCGGGTGCTCTGTATGACAAGATAATTCTGAACATGGGATATCTCTTCTGATACCATGATTAAGTCATTCCCCCTGCTGAGTGCAATACGGAACAATTTACTTAGGGCAGAAAGCATAGTAACAGCCTCATCCTGGCGCTTCAGACGCATGAGCCAAATGACAGAGTCCAGCGAATTATAAAGAAAGTGGGGGTTGATTTGAGACTGAAGAGCCTTTAACTGCGATTCCCGTAAAAGTTCCTGGCTTTTATATACTCGATCCGTCAGGCTCCTGATTTCATAAACCATATCGTTAAAAGCATTACAGAGCTCACCAATCTCATCTGTCCTATGGGATGAGACCTCCACACATAAATCGCCGGACTGGATATCACGCATTGAATCCCTGAGTTCCATCAGGGGGGCCAGCATACGCCGGGAGTAATAATAGCTGATTAAGAAAATGAGCAATATGATACATACTGTTGTAATAATGATGGGAATGAAAATACCAAACCACTGCATTTTTATGCTGGTGACGTCAGAAATGGATATCAGTTTCCATTTACCATCAAATATATCGTCAGTCCAGATTCGGAACTGTCGGTTGCGTATATTGATTGCATCATCGGAAGTATGATTCAGGTATGGTGCCCAGTCCATGGAATCCTCCAGATTGATGGAATGGTTGGATTCCAGAAGAACCTGATTATCAGTGTCAACAATGAGAAAAGCAGCTATTTCAGAAGTTGTATCCAATAAATTATAAATTATCTCAGTGTCAATGTCGGCTAGTACAGCTCCGCATTTCTTACCAGAAGATTTATCGTAAATAGTAAGTCCGACGGTGACGTAGGACTCATCCACTGTTTTAACTACATAAGAATTTTCGTGAGGGGGAAATATTACAATGTCATTCTGATTTATAATCTGGTGAAACCAGGATTCATCTAAAAAGTTTTTTTTCAGAAAGGAAATATTAGTTGATTTTAACTCCAGCTGATTTGAGCCAATGACATACAAACCGGAGAGATTTTTGTTTTGCTTTGCAAATGAAGTCAGCTCCAGGCTGGCTGTGAGGTCAGCGGAATACAATGCAGGAAGACTGGAATAGTCATTTTGCAGATAACCCTGGATACTCATATTGTCTGCTACAACCTGACATGAATTACATACATCCTCATAAATTGTATTAAGATTTGTGATCAGTATGTTGCTTATTTCTGCCATGTGGGATACCTTTAACTGTGTCAGTACCCGGACACTGAACAGGGTACATACTGTTAGAAGTATACATAAAGGGATGGATGCAATCGTCAGGTGGCTTAGGATTAATTTTGTACGGAATTTCATGTGTAGTCGTTTCATTTTTATTTGTACCATCGTTAATAGGCGTAATTATAGTTTTCCAGTGCATTGGTACGATCATATATTTTATTAGGTATGATGACCCATTTGGGAAGTTTATAGCCAGCCCTGTGCTGGGATATGGCGGACATGACTACGGTCCCTACATTGGGACTGCTGGTTATTGTAGCCAGATACTCACCGGCTATGATAGCTTTTAGTGCATCCTGACTTCCATTGATGGATACAATAGGTATCGTGTGGACATCCTTGCCTGCTAGTTTTAAAGCCTGAAGGGCGCCGATCCCGGCCTCGTCGCTGTGAATAAAAAGCGCGTCAAAATCAGTTTCTGAGTCAGTAATAATCCGCTCCATTATTTTCATGGATGCCTCACTGTCGAAACTGCCATCCACTGTATCCACTAGGGTAAGATTCGGATAACATGCAAGCTCCTGACTGAAGGCATCGGAACGTACAGGGGTATAGTCCAAATCCGGTTCGCCGGTTAATTCCAGGATACGTGCCTCTCTTCCCTGAAAAAAATCAGCCAGAATCCGGGCGGAAAGCCGGCCCTCAGAAGGGTAACTGGAACTTATGCGGGTAAGATAATGTATATCAGGATCTGATACATGGTCTGTATCCACAAAGATGACACCCACCCCCATGGCTTCGGCTTCCATCAGGATATCCTTTAGCGCTGAAAGTTCTTTCGGTGATATGACAAGATAATCAGGATGGTCCATGAGCAGCTGTCGGAGATTCTTGAGCTGCCATTCTGAGGTGTCTTCCTCCGGTTCATAATAAATTAGCTGATATCCATGTGCTTTTGCCGATTCCTTGAAACTCATAAGCTGTATTGCCCGCCATGGATTGCTGCAATCTGTTTGGGAAAAACCGATTCGGACATAAGCATCATTCGGCTTCGGGACAGGTATTATTTTTTCCTGCTTATATAAGGAATTATATAGGAGACCTAACAGGCAAGGGATGCACAGCGTGAGAAAAAGCAAGATCCAAATATTTTTCTTACACATTTTCATAGAGGTCCTCACTTAATTTGGGAGGTTTTATAGGAACGGAGTTGTCACATATCACTATAAAATATTATATATTGCCATTAAAAATAAGTCAATATGACCTGGAAAAAATGGGGGAGGGGGATGAAAGATTATCATAGAAGGATTAATTTGTGTTTTTCCGCCAAACATAGTATAATCAAAATGTTGCAGACAACGAAAGAATTAAGGAGAATTATATGGAACCATTTGAAAATGATAAGAATCAGAATACGGAGCCTGTAATGGCAGAGAATATGACATCAGCCCCAGCAAAGCGATATGAAGGCAAGTCCTTCATTTTCTCAGATATCCCGTCACAGGAAAAAATCATTCAAGTTTTGTGTACAACCTTTGGCCTGGACCCGGAGGGAATGGGGGATACCCTTGTTCTGCATAACGGAGATATAGAAATCCGTCTGGCAGTGGCCAGCGAGTCTGCCGGTGAAAAGGCGGAGGAGTTTATAAAGAGACAGGTGGAGGGAACCTGCGACCATTTTTATCAGGTTAAAACAGGTGTTGTGGATGTTAAGACCAACCTTCTGTACCAGATTGGACGGGCCAGAAGTTTTGTGCTGGTGGAATATGCCTTTGACGTGGAGGACGAAGAGGATATTGAGGACAAGAAGACCATGATTGAGGATATGTTCGTGTCCATTTTAAACGATCTGGAGGGAATTATCCTGATTCAGAACCAGGATGAGAAAGAGGACGGCATGTTCTGCAGCGGGGAAAATGGAGAAAAGCTCCTGATTCTGTCCGATAAGGGCGGAAGCGCCTTTACCCGCTATCTTCCCTATCAGGAGCCGGACTTAAAGGCCGGAAAGGATATCACCCAGGAGCAGGTGGACCGCAGGATGCGCACCATGCAGACGCTTATCGGAAATGCAATCTATGTACCCGGATGGCTGCCCGCAGTTGCGCCTGCTTCACAGATAACCTGCCCCTCCCTGGAGGAGACTGCTCAGAGGGCCCTGGCCATTATGGGCGTTGCCATTTATTCGGAATGCCTTCTGGATGAAAAACAGGGGATGGAAAAGGCACAGAATTTCTTGATGGATTATATTGATAATAACAATACCCAGGATTATTTCTCTCCAAAGGAGTGGAAGTATCTGCACGATACGGCTCCCGACAGGAAGGAAATCCTGTCTTTCTTAAGGCAGTATGAATCCCTTCACGTGGTAGAATGGGCGCTGGGACTGGTGGAGGAGCTGGGATTCCCGGATCATCCCTGCAATCCCGCTGATTTGGTAAAGCTACTGAGAAATGGCACCAGTATCAGTAAAATCATGGCAAAGTCCAGACCTAAGAGCCCCAGAGAGCTGTTGGATGCCTGCGACCTTATTTCCTGTCTGGAATGGTCCTGCATCAACGCCAGACGCCATGAACTGCCGGAGCCTGTGGGCATGAAGACCGGGGTGGTAAGAGAATGGCACAAGGCTCTGAACTGGCTGACAGGCCATGGCCAGTGGGATGAGGTAAGAACTAATTCCTAAAATACGCCTGTAAAGAGGTAGATGGAAATGAAAACTGGAATTGTTGTGGAAGGCGGCGGAATGCGGGGCATTTACGCCGCCGGCGTATTGGACGTATTATTGGAACATGGGATTAAGGCAGACGGTCTGGTAGGAGTTTCGGCAGGAGCCATCCATGGGTGCAGCTTTGTGGCGGGACAGGCCGGGCGCTCCATACGCTATAATCTGAAGTACTGCCGCGACCCGCGGTATATGAGTTTCCGGTCGCTGGTAATGACCGGCGATCTGGTGGGAAATGAGTTCTGTTATCACGAACTGCCGGAGCGGCTGGACCCATTTGACAATGACGCCTTTGAGGCTTCGCCCATGGAGTTTTATGCCACCTGCACAGATGTGGAAACCGGCAGGCCGGTGTACCACAGATGCGGCAGCCTGAGAGGGGAGAACATACAATGGATCAGGGCATCCGCCTCCATGCCTCTGGTTTCCAGGATTGTGGAGATAGACGGACAGAAGCTGCTGGACGGAGGCGTATCTGACTCCATTCCCGTAGCTGCATTCCGCAAAATGGGCTTTAAAAGAAGCCTGGTCATACTTACCCGGCCGGATGGTTACCGCAAAAAGCCAAACCAAATGCTCCCCGCTATCCGCAGGGTATACCGCAGATATCCCGAATTTATAAAAACCATGGAGTGCCGCCATCTGATGTATAACCGGGAACTGGAGGAGGTCAGACGCATGGAGGCTGCCGGGGAAATCTTTGTCATACGTCCCAGCCGCCTTATTAAAATCAGCCGGACAGAAAACAGACCGGAGAAGATACAGCAAATGTATGATTTAGGGCGTCTTGACGGTATGAAGGCGCTTCAGGACACAGCGGTTTTTTTAGGACTGGAGCCGGCTGCACAGGGATAATATTATAGTAATTTCACATAAGGAGCATATAAGGATTACATAAAGCTCACATAAAGCTCACATAAAGCTCACATAAAGATCATATAAGGATCATATAAGGATCACATAAGAGCCATGCTCCCCGGATTTGAGAGAAACCGGGGACATGGCTCTTTGTGCGTTTACATTTGTCCTATGTTCTTTTTGTAATCTGTTCCCCAGGCTACCATGGAGTCCAGTATGGGTTTCAGGCTGTATCCTGTTTCGGTCAGGGTATATTCCACCTTCGGGGGAACCTGCGGATATATTTTGCGGGTAATCAGGCCTGCCTGCTCCATGGCCCTGAGATGGCTGGTCAGGACTTTCTGGGTTATGCCGTTTACTGACCGCATGAGCTCGTTGAACCGTTTTGTACCTGTGAGCAAATCACGGATGATGAGAACCTTCCATTTATCGCCGATAAGCTGCAGGGTCATTTCCACGGGACAATCAGGTATTTTCATTGCGTTATCCATTCTGTATCACCTCACTGGTATCTTTATGGTTGTATGGTTAAAAAAAGATATTAGTATAATTATATACCTGTATAGGGAATTTGACAATGGGAGGGTCGGACCGGGATGTGATTTTTGATGCGGGAGAATACCAAAGCATATTTTTAAAGCTCAGACACAGCCAATCATAACGAAAAATTAGAGCAGACCGTAGAAAATATAATTTTACATCTTACATACATGAATATATAATGGTTAAATGTATTGTAAACTGTGTTTGAAAGGAGTCAACACCATGGAATATAAGAGATTTGGACAAAAAATTATCCTCCGCCTGAATCCGGGCGAGGAAGTGACAGAGTGTATCCGGGAAGTGTGCAGAACAGAAAAGGTGGCTCTGGGAGAGGTTTCCGGGCTGGGAGCTGCCTGTGAGGTGGAACTTGGGGTATTTGATACAACGCAGAAGAAGTATTATGGAAAGTCCTTCAAGGGAATCTATGAAATTGCCTCCCTTACAGGCAACATAACACAGCAGGGAGAAAACCCATATCTTCATCTGCACATGGTAATCGGCAACCCGCTGGATGGAGAGTGCCATGGAGGCCATTTGAACAGGGCGGTTATCAGCGCCACCGCAGAGATTTTTATTACGGCGATTGACGGAACCGCTGGCAGAAGGATGAGCGAATCCATCGGACTGAATCTGATTGAGTTCCCCCAGGCGTAATATACATAAAGGCATACAGGCCCGGACTGTCTCGACTTAAGAGGCAGTCCGGATTTTTTTTCCGTACCCTTTAATTGGGATTTGGAAATCGGATGGAATCATGATATACTTAGGAAAACGCGTTGTACGGGAATGAAAACAGCGCAGAGGGAGGTTTTGACGTGGAGCGGACGATTCTGTTATTGGGAAATCCTGAATTATATGAGGTCAGCAGGGAAGTGAAAATAGAAGAGCTTCATCAGATGGAACAGGTGAGGGAGGATTTAAAGGATACACTGTTGGCATTTAGGGCCCGCTATGGAGTGGGAAGGGCTATTGCGGCGCCTCAGATTGGTGTGAAGAAACGTGTTATTTACCGGCATCTGGACACTCCGGTGCTGTTTATCAATCCACGGCTTGCCTTTCCTGAACAGGAGATGATAGACGTGCTGGATGATTGTATGTCATTTCCTGATCTGCTGGTCAGGGTAAAGCGGTATAAACGGTGCATCATATATTATAAAGATCTGGAATGGAATGACTGCTCCATGGAACTGGAAGGGGATATGTCGGAACTGATTCAGCATGAGTACGATCACCTGGACGGAATACTGGCAACCCTGCGGGCAGTGGATGAAAGGGCATTGGTGATGAAGCCCCATTGACGGATGACGTACAGCGGCTGTAAGGATATGCAGACATTTTAGACACACAGGAGGAATGATACCGGATGATTGACAAGGAAAATTTTCTAACAAGCTACAACATTGAACCTGAGGAACTTAAGGCGGCCGGTCTGGAATGGGAGGAGCTGGCGGCCATCTATGATGACTATTTGTCCATTGAGGGAAAACTGCGCAGCATTGGTAAGGATTTTGTGTACGATTATCTCTATGATATTGAGAGGGCAGGCATCCATTCCTACCGGTACCGCACTAAGGATCCCGGCCATCTGATAGAGAAAATCATACGCAAGCGCAACGAACATTTTGAACGGTTTGAGGATATAAACAGGGGCAATTACCATAAGTATATCACGGACCTGATTGGCATTCGTGTGTTTTTTCTTTACCGGGAGGATTGGATTCATTTCCACAAATATATAACCAGTGTATTTGAGAATAACCCTGATCTATATGTGGTGGACCGCATAAAGGATTTTGATGAGGACACCGGGCATTATTACATTGCGGAACGGCCAAAGGTCTACCGCAGAAACGGGGACACCAGGATTTATGACGAGAATTTGATTGAGATTAAGTCCAACGGTATATACCGCTCCCTCCACTATATCATCAAATATAAGGGGTATTATGTGGAGATCCAGGGAAGAACCCTGTTCGAGGAGGGCTGGAGTGAGATTGACCATGATATCGTATACCCCTATTTCCAGGACGATGAAATGTTAAAGGATTTCTCCACGCTCCTAAACCGTCTTTCAGGCATGGCGGATGAGATGAGCTCTTATTTCCGCAGGATGAAAGGGGTAAAGGAGGAATGGGAGAAAAAATTGGAGAGATATGATGATGAAGGATAGACAGGACCCGTTTTCCGGCATGAGCCTGGAGGAACTGTGGCAGCTGTTCCCTGTTTTCCTCACAGAGCACAGGCCGGTCTGGGCGCAGTGGTACCAGGAGGAAAGAGAGAGGCTGTTTGGTATCCTTCCCATGGAGGATATCTGCGAAATCAGTCATGTGGGAAGCACATCCATCCCATCCATCTGGGCCAAGCCCATAGTGGATATCCTGGTGGAAATGAGGGAAGGCGGGGATATGCAGGCCGTGAAGGAACATATTATCGGCGGCGGCTACATCTGCATGATGGAAAAGCCAGGGAGGATTTCGTTTAACAGGGGTTACACGCCGTCGGGATTTGCGGAGAAGGTATTCCATCTGCATCTGAGAGAGGCGGGGGATAACGACGAGCTGTATTTCAGGGATTATCTGAGGGAGCATCCGGAAGCAGCCAGGGAATATGAGGAGCTGAAGCTGGGACTCTGGAAGGAATATGAACATGACCGGGATGGGTATACAGAGCAGAAAACAGCTGTGGTGGAAAGATTTACCAGAGAGGCAAAGAACCTTTATCCCGGCCGGTATAAAAGGCAGGCTCTGGGGTTTGCCAGGGCTGAGCCCGAAGATACGGAGGCGCTGCGCCGGCTTGCAAGGGCTTCAGAGGCACACTGGGGATATGATAAGGCGTTTATGGAACACTTTGACGCAGGATTTAATGTTACGGAAGATTTTATCCGCCGCAATCCTGTGTATGCGGCAGGGGAACGCGACTGTCCGGCTGCCTTCTGGGGAATCAGGCAGGATAGAGATGCATGGGAATTAGAGTATTTTTATGTGGCAGAGGAAAGGCTGGGTAGGGGACTGGGAAAACAGATGTGGGAGCATATGACCGGCTGGTGCGGAAAACAGGAAATATGCCGTATTCATTTTGTTACCAGCCCTCAGGCCGTGGGATTTTACAGAAAAATGGGCGCGGTCCGGGACGGGGAAACACGGTCCCCTGTGGACGGCCGTCCGGTTCCGCATTTTGTGTATGACGTGTGATATCAGGGGTTGTGCAATAAGGAGGTTATGGCCGTAACCTGTTGACCCTGCATGGGGTATCTGTATATAATCGCATCATGACATGGATGAAAGCCGGTTGCGCGGCTTTCCCTGAATTTTAAATCATGAGGAGATGTGTGTATGAGCGATTGGTGGAAGAAGTCCGTTGTATATCAGATTTATCCGAGAAGCTTTATGGATTCCAATGGGGACGGGTTCGGGGATTTGCAGGGGATTATCCGGAAGCTGGATTATCTGGAAAACCTGGGAATTGACGTCATCTGGCTGAGCCCTGTCTATGATTCCCCGCAGCAGGACAACGGGTACGATATCAGGGATTACCGGCAGATGTATGAGAAATTTGGTACCATGGAGGATATGGAGGAGCTGATAGAAAAGGCCCATGACCGTGGAATCAAGATAGTCATGGATTTAGTCGCAAACCATACTTCGGATGAGCACCAGTGGTTTGCGGAGAGCCGGAAATCGGCGGACAATCCTTACAGCAATTATTATATCTGGAAAGACCCGAAAGACGACGGGAGCGAGCCTAATAACTGGGGATCCAGCTTCTGCGGCAGTGCCTGGACCTATGACCAGGAGCGGGAGCAGTATTACCTGCATTTTTATGATAAGAAGCAGCCTGATTTGAACTGGGAAAATGAGACCGTGCGCAGAGAGGTCTATGACCTTATGAAATTCTGGATGGACAAGGGCGTGGATGGCTGGCGCATGGACGTGATTGCTTCCATTTCTAAGTATACGGATTTTCCGGACTATCCGGAAGAACCCGGCAGGCGTTACTATACCGGTTTTATGCATTCCAACGGTCCAAGGCTTCATGAATTCCTCCAGGAAATGAACCGGGAGGCTCTGGCGGAATATGACTGCATGACCGTGGGGGAAGCTCCTGGCTCCACCTCTGAAAATGCCCGGCTGTTTGTGGATCCAAAGCGGCGGGAATTGAATATGATATTTACGTTTGAACACATGAACATTGACCGCATTCCGGGCCATGTGAACCGTAAGTGGGCATTGAAGCCATTTGATGTCAGGGATTTGAAACGGGTTATGTCAGACTGGCAGGAAAAGCTGGAGGGCCATGGATGGAACGCGCTTTATCTGGAAAACCACGACCAGCCCAGAGTGATTTCCCGCTGGGGCAATGACACCTGTTTCAGAAAGGAATGCGCCAAAGCGTATGCCACGATCCTGCACGGTATGAAGGGGACACCCTACGTGTACCAGGGGGAGGAGATTGGCATGGTGAATGCCTCCTATGAGCTGGATGAGTATGAGGATGTGGAAGTGAAGAATGCCCTCTTAGAGCTGGTAGAACACGAAAAGACCATCAGCCGGGAGGCATTTAAACGGGCGGTCTGGAACAAGAGCCGGGATAATGCCAGGACGCCGATGCAGTGGACAGATGGGGAGAACGCGGGATTTACCTGCGGCACTCCATGGTTTAAGGTGAATCCGCGTTATAAGGAAATCAATGTGGAGGAGGCTCTTAAGGACAGCGACTCTGTGTTCCATTACTATCAGAAGCTGATTCGCCTCCGCCACGAAGAGGATATTCTTACAGAGGGAAGTTACCGCCTGCTGCTGCCTGAGGATGATTCTCTGTTTGTGTACCAGCGGGAATATAAAGGGAAAAAGTGGCTGGTGGCAGCCAATCTGACAGACGCTCCGGTACCGGGCAGCCGTCTTGAGGGAATTCTGTATCCGGGTTACAAGGCAATCATTCAGAATGAGCCGGAGATTATGAAAAACGGCATGTTACAGCCTTTTGAGGCGTTTATTGCTGAGGAACAGCTTTAGAGCTTCTTTAAAACTTAAAAAGAATAATTAAAAATAAGCAGGAGTGCTGCTCTCATTCGTAAGTGAGGGCGGTACTCCTGTTTTGATTGGACGCAATATTGGACGCAATGTTAGACACAATATTAGACACTTTATGGGAAGGTGTGGTAAAATTTTGATAGAACGATTGCTGAATAAATTTATTCCTTTAAAATCAAGGGTTTTGCGGTGGATGCCAAGTGTCTAAAAAAAGTTGGCACCGTATTTGCTAAATATATAAGTGAAATGAAAATAAAACAGAAAAAGGGAAGGAGTTCCAACATGAAGAAGATATTGATAGCCACACACGGAACCTTTGCTTCCGGAGCGGAGAGTACGGTTAAATTCCTTATGGGAGATGTTGGGAATATTACCTGTATCAATGCTTATGTGGACCAGGATGAAAATTTGGCGGAGACACTGGAACAGTATTTTGCCCGGGTTCAGCCGGAGGACCAGGTAATTGTGCTCACGGATATCAAGGGGGGAAGTGTGAACCAGAAAATCGTACCCTACGCGGTGCGGGAAAATGTGTTTTTGATTGCCGGCTTCAACCTGCCTCTGCTGGTGGCTCTGGCCATTGCACCCCAAGGAATTACCAGGGAGGATGTCCGGCAGTACATTGAGGATTCAAAAAAACAGATGGAACTGGTGGAGCTGGAAGCGGATGACAGCCGGGATGAGGATTTCTTTGCGTAGGAAGTAAGCTGCATGTATCGCACGAAGGCGTCGGAAATACAGGCGTTAAGTGCTCATAAGGAGAGGAGAATATAGTATGGTTAAGGCTTTAAGGGTAGACGAGAGACTGATTCACGGACAGGTGGCCATGGCGTGGACCAGGGATTTGGGAATCCAGGGAATCATGGTTGCGGACGATGAGGCTGCTTCCAATGAGATGCAGAAAATGACACTGAAAATGGCTGTGCCGGATGGCATTAAATGTATCATTAAGACTGTGCCGGAAATCATTGCACTGTTAAATAATCCAAGGTCTGAGGGAATGCGGATTCTGGTACTGGTTAAGACGGTGAAGAATGCGCTGGAGGTGTATAAAGCCGTACCTGGTATCGAGTATGTGAATATCGGCAATGCAGGACGGTTTACCAGCGGCGACGGAACGGAGCGCACCATTATTTCCAGGTCGGTAAGTCTTACGCCTGACGAGGTGGAGGCGTTAAAGGAACTGGCGGCACTGGCTCCGGATACAGCCCTTCAGATGGTTCCTTCCGATGAAAAGAAGCTTGTTTCAGAAGTGTTGTAAAACATAGACAGAAAGGGGATAAATTCATGTTAGCACATTCATCTATACTTGTTACTGCGTTTGTTATCGCAGTCATGGTACTTATCGCATCCGGAGTCAGGGATTTGCTGGGATTCACCATGCTGGACCGTCCGGTATTCATCTGTCCCATCGTAGGCTGGCTTTTTGGGGATATACAGCAGGGGCTGCTTATCGGCGCCTCCCTGGAAGCTGTGTTCATGGGTATTGTAAACATTGGAGGCGCATCAGCTGCTGAATGCGGAATCGCCAGCGTGGTGGGCTGCGCTTTTGCCATCATGAGCGGCGGCGGCCCTGAGGTGGCGCTCCCGTTAGCCCTTCCCATCGGAATGCTGGGACAGCAGGCGAAAAACATTATCTGGATTGGTATTATAGGCTGGTTCGCTCCGGTATTCGACAAACTGGCTGAAAACGGGGAGGACAAAAAGCTTACGAGACTCCACTATGGACTGTGGTGCCTGAACTGGGGACTGTACTGCCTGATTCCGTTCTTTGCAATCCTTTTTGGCTCTAAGGCAGTGGAGGCAGCGGTTAAGGCTATTCCGGCGGTTATCATGAACGGCCTTACGGTCTGCGGAAACCTGCTTCCGGCTGTAGGTATGGCCATGCTTTTGAAGCTGTTGTGGAACAATAAAATCTGTGTTTACTTTTTCCTGGGATTTGTGCTGGTGGCTTATTTAAAGCTTCCGCTGATCGCGCTGGCTGCCCTGGGCGTCATAGCGGCCCTGCTGGTGGCGCAGAGGGATCTGGAGCTTAACCAGCTTCTGAGAGTAAAGGCCGCTGCCGCGCCTGCGGCTGTTCCTGCACAGGGAATATTAGATGAAGAAGAGGAGGATTTTTTCAATGTCTAAGATAACTGATGTTTCCAGAGAAGAAAAGAAAATGCTCAGGTCCGTATTCCTGCGTTCCTTTACCTTATACACATCCGTAACCCCGGCAAAACAGGGAGCATCCGGTTTCTGCTACTCTATGATTCCTTTTATCAACCGGTTTTATAAAAATGATCCGGAGGGTAAGAAGGAGGCAATGGCAAGGCATATATCCTACTTCAATACAACAGTGCCCATGTCCACGTTCATCATGGGACTCTGCGGCGCCATGGAAAAGGAAAACAGCGAGAACAAGGACTTTGACGCGGGATCCATTAACCCCATCAAGACCAGCCTCATGGGCCCTCTGGCCGGCATAGGCGATTCCATATTCTGGGGTGTATGGCGTGTAATCTGCGCCGGAATAGCCATCAGTATGGCCCAGGCAGGCAATGTATTGGCGCCGCTTGTGTTCCTGTTATTGTTTAATATCCCCAGCAATGTAGTGCGCTACTACGGAACGTTTCTGGGATACAGCCTGGGTTCCGAATACATTGAGAAGCTGTACAGCGGAGGCCTGATTACCGTGCTGACCAAGGCGGCCAGTATCATGGGACTTATGATGGTAGGAGGAATGGCCAGCAGCATGGTGGTATTTAACAGCAAGCTGTCATTGTCCATGGAGGGGACAGAGATTTTCTCCCTCCAGAGTATGCTGGACCAGCTGTTTGTGGGACTGGTTCCGCTGTGCCTTACCTTGCTGTGCTTCTATCTCCTGACAAAAAAGAAAATGAGCATCAATGTGCTGATTGTGGGTGTGATTGTCCTGGGAATTGTGCTTTCAGCCCTGGGGATTGCGTAGACTGGGGATTGCGTGGACTGGGAATTGCGTAGACTGGGAATAGCATAGTTTGGGAATTGCATCCTGCTGAAACAGCATGGTATGATGGTTGTATGAGGATGGGGAATAGATATGGGGAATAATTATGTCCCACGGAATGAAACGGGAACAGGAATGCAGAATCAGTATGATGGAGGGGGTTGTCCATGCAGGCAAAAGAACGGGTCTATGAATCCTTAAAAGAATCGTGCAGCAACAATGGAAAGATAACAGCGGCAGAGCTGGCGCAGAAGCTGAATCTGAGCCGGCAGGTGATAAGCCATTATCTGACCAGGCTCATGGAGGACGGACTTGCGGTAAAAACCAGTACACGGCCAGTGTACTGGTTTCCCGTGACTTCGGAAGATTTGGAATTTTTTGGAGAAGAACAGTGGAAATGCGCGGAAACCGGGCTGTCCCGGGAAACGGTGGAACCGGCTGCCGTTTCCGTTAGTTCCGTATTCTCATCCATGGTGGGATACGCAGGGAGTCAGAGACAGACTGTGGAGATGTGTATGGCTGCAGTGAATTATCCTCCGGACGGCCTTCCCATGCTTCTGACCGGCGAAAGCGGGGTGGGAAAAAGTTTTATAGCCCGCCTGATATATGAATATGCCCTGGAACAGCAGACCATTGCCGCCGGTGCGCCCTTTGTGGTGCTCAACTGCGCGGATTACGCCAATAATCCGGAACTCCTTTCCGCTGTCTTGCTGGGATATAAAAAGGGCAGCTTTACGGGAGCTGACCGGGACCGGGACGGGCTTTTGAAGGAAGCGGACGGAGGATATCTGTTCCTGGATGAGGTCCACAGGCTGTCCTTTGAAAACCAGGAGAAATTATTCCTGTTCATGGATTCCGGCCAATACCGTCCCCTGGGAGACAACGCCTGGAAAACCTCCAGGGTACGTTTCATTTTTGCCACCACGGAACAGCCGGAGGAAGTACTTTTGGAAACCTTCCGACGGCGCATTACCCTTCAGATTCCTATTCCCAGCATGATGGAACGGCCTCTTAAGGAGCGGCTTCAAATGCTGCATCTCTTTTACCAGAAGGAGGCAGGGAAGGTCAACCGACGGATAGAGGTGGACGGAACAGTGGCGGAAGCATTGCTGTTCACAAAGCTGCAGGGAAATATCGGAAAGCTGGAGAATCTGGTACAGGTCAGCTGTGCCAACGCATTTTACCGTCAGCGGCACAAGGACATACTTCACATTACCATGGGGGAGCTGCCTGAGATAGCGGGGGGCAGCCAAAGCAGCCGTGACCGGACCAGACGGTCCTGCGGACTGCCGTCCATTCTGGTGGATGGGGACGGACTGCCCTTTGAACAGACAGAACTGGCCTGTGAGGGGGCAAAACGGGAAATGGATGCCCTGTGGGAGGATATTTCCGGGATTCCTTTTGAGCGCGTGGAGACATCAGTGGACAGTGTATATCTGAACTTTAAACGCATGGTGAAAAAACTCAGAACCCAGGAAAACTCAGTCTGCCGGAGTGAACCGGACTGGAAACTGTTCAGCCCGGTATGCCGTGAAATTCTCTGCGCCTACGGAGTGGGCGAGGTAAAGGGGGTTATGGATGAACTGGGATTTCTCTACAGTATATTCAAATACAGCTGCCCGGAGGAAGAAACACGCAGAAAACTGGACACTTATTTTGAACAGGCCATGCCAAAGGCGTACTATGTGGCAGGGCGGATTTGCCGGAATCTGGATGAGATGGACCAGGAAACGGGAACCGCCATTAACTTCCTGTTTTCCCTGTCCCTTCATGAATATATGGTGGAGACCATGGAATTTCACGGATTAATTGTTGCACACGGGGACTCCACGGCCAGCAGTATCCAGAAGGTTGCCAACCGCACCTGCCGTACCTTTGTGTTTGAAGCTATTGACATGCCCATGGATACGGCAGTGGAGGATACCATAACAAAGGTCAGGCAGTATCTGGAACGGGTCAATACAAGGAAGGGCATGATTCTTCTGGTGGACACTGGTTCCCTCGGCCAGCTGTATTCTTCCATCAAAAATGACTTGGCGGGAGACTTGCTGATTATCAATAATGTGACTACGGCCATTGCGCTGGATGTAGGCATCAAGATGCTGGGCCGCTGCTCCTTTTTAGATATTGTGAGGGCTGCCAGGGAGACATATGCCTTTGAAATCCAGTACTTTGAGGGAGTGTCCAGAGGCAGGAATATCATCGTATCCTGCATGTCGGGTGTGGGAATTGCAGAAAAACTTCAGGAGGCCATGTGCAAGGTATTTGACCCCTCCGACATTGATATCGTGACCATGGATTACCAGGAACTGCGCAGGCTTTTGGATGAGAACCAAAAGGAATATTTTAAACAGACACTGCTCATCCTCACTACCTCGGCTCTGCCGGAACATGTAAGGGTACCCTGGCTGAACATCTATGACATCCTGGACGGCAAGGGTGAGGATCTGCTGTGGAGCTCGTTTAAGGGACTGCTGTCCGGAGAAAAATTCGAGGAACTGAAACGTGAATACATCCGGTTCTTTTCCATAGAAGGAATTGTCAGCCGCCTCAGGTTCCTGAATCCCACCGTGGTTATCAATGAAGTGGAGCTGGTGCTCATGAAGTATGAGCAGTACTATCATCTGGAAATGACGGGACACATCAGGCTGAACCTGTATATGCATATTGCGTTCATGATTGAGCGCCTTATGACTACGGACCCGGTGACGGAACAGCCGCAAGAGCTGTCGCCGCGGGAAAAGCGGTTTTATGGGGTATCCAGGGAAATCTTCAGCGATATGGAGCAGAAATACAGAATCAGGATGAATTCCTATGAACTATCCCTGCTCTATGAGCTGTTCCGCAGAATCATTATAGAAGAAAAGAGCTAGAGCCGGTCAGAATTATTGGAGGTAACGATATGCCAATTAAAATACATGGGAACGGAAGGGAATTCCACCTGTATAATCATAAGATAAGTTATATCATGACAATACTGCGCAACGGACAGCTGGGCCATCTGTACTATGGAAAGGCGGTCAGGGACCAGGCCTCTTTTGAGCATATGCTGGAAATACGGATTCGTTCCATGGCGCCCTGTTTTTATGAAGGGGACAGGGAATTTTCCATGGAACACATCAAACAGGAATATCCATCCTATGGACACGGCGATATGCGCTGTCCGGCCTATGAAATCCTCCAGGCCGACGGGAGCCGCATCACGGAATTTGTCTATGAATCCCATTGTGTCCGGGAAGGAAAGCCCGCCCTTAAGGGGCTGCCTGCCACCTATGCGGAACAGGCGCGGGAGGCTTCCACCCTGGAGATAACCCTGAAGGATGCGTGGATAAAGACAAAACTGATTCTTACTTACACGATTTATGAGAACCTTCCTGTTATCACAAGGAGCGCCCGGTTCATCTGCGATCATGAAGACGGCGTGGTCCTGAACCAGGCCATGAGCGCCAGCCTGGACCTGCCGGACAGCGTGTTTGAGATGGTGGAGCTTACAGGGGCCTGGGCAAGGGAGCGGAACGTAAAGACAAGGAGGCTGGAGCATGGTGTTCAGTCCGTGTACAGCATGAGAGGATGCAGCAGCAGTAATTACAACCCATTTATTGCCCTCAAACGGCCGGATGCAGGAGAACATGCAGGGGAGGTTTACGGCTTTAGCCTGGTGTACAGCGGCAATTTTCTGGCTCAGGCAGAGGTGGATACATATGACGTCACCAGGGTCATGCTGGGGATCCATCCCCATTGCTTTTCCTGGCCGTTAAAGAAGGGAGAAATGTTTCAGACTCCCGAGGTGGTTATGGTATATTCGGACAGCGGACTAAACGGTATGAGCCAGACCTATCATGAATTATACCGCAGCCGCCTTGCCAGGGGACCCTGGAGAGACAGAGCCAGGCCCATATTAATCAATAACTGGGAAGCCACCTATTTCGACTTTGACGAAGAAAAAATTCTTAAGCTTGCCAGAACCGCCAAAGATGTGGGAGTGGAACTTTTTGTACTGGATGACGGCTGGTTCGGCCGACGGGATGACAGCAGGTCCTCCCTGGGAGACTGGTATCCCTACCGGAAAAAGCTGCCGGAGGGAGTGGCGGGAATAGCCCGCAGGATAGAAGAAATGGGCCTTGCGTTCGGGCTGTGGATAGAGCCGGAGATGGTAAATAAGGACAGCGATTTGTACAGGGCCCATCCGGACTGGATGCTGTCCGCCCCGGGCCGCAGCGCCTGCCATGGCAGGAATCAGTTCGTTCTGGATTTTTCCAGGGAGGAAGTGGTGGAGTATATTTACCAGATGCTAAGACATGTGCTGGACGAGGCGCCTGTCTCCTATATCAAATGGGATATGAACCGGTGCATGTCCGAGGTATATTCCCGAGCCGGCCGTCCGGAGGAACAGGGGATGGTATTCCACCGTTATATTCTGGGGGTATACAGTTTGTATGAAAAGCTGATCAGGCGGTATCCTCATATATTGCTGGAATCATGCGCCAGCGGAGGGGCCCGGTTTGATCCGGGGATGATGTATTATGCGCCCCAGTGCTGGACATCCGATGACACGGACGCAGTGGAACGGTTAAAGATACAATACGGAACATCCATGGTCTACCCCTTAAGCAGCATGGGCGCCCATGTGTCGGCGGTGCCGAATCACCAGGTTCTGCGCACCACACCCATTGAAACCAGGGCGAACGTGGCCTGCTTTGGAACCTTTGGATATGAACTGGACCTGAATCAGCTGACGGAGGAAGAACTGGAAAAAGTGAGGAGACAGATTGCTTTTATGAAGGAGAACCGGGATCTCATCCAGTTCGGAACCTTTTACAGGCTAATCAGTCCCTTTGAGGGAAGGGGAAATGTGACTGCCTGGATGGTGGTATCCGGGGACCGGAAAAGGGCTCTGGTGGGATATTACCGGATATTGGAGCCTGTGAATGAAGGGTACAGGAAAATCCGTCTGGCAGGATTGGAAGAGGGAATCCGCTACCATGTGTCCATACAGGGCGGCGGTTATCATGGCGGATTTAAAGAGATTGACGTGTACGGCGATGAACTGATGAATTTCGGCCTCATTGTGTCCGACTCATCTTCAGGGGACAACAAGGAGAAATACGACGGTACCAACGGGGATTATCAGTCCAGGATATATATGCTGGAGGCTTAATATGGATGAGGTCATGGGGACAGGGAATGATGTGAAGCGGGAAAAGGGCAGGGAGGCGCCGTCAGGCGGCCGTGTCACCATAAGGGAGCTGTCGGAAGCAGCAGGGGTCAGTACGGCCACGGTGTCCAATGTTATTCATGGAAAAACCAAGCGGGTCTCTCCTGAGACCATCCGCCGCGTGCAGGAACTGATTCAGACAATGGGGTATGTCCGGGGCGGTTCCGGGGAGGAGAAAAGGCCTGGCGGCTCCGGGCTGGTGGCATTGCTGGCCAATCCCCATAAGACGTACGAGGAGGCCATTGGCGCCGATCCTTTTTACGGGAAGATAATCGGTATGACAGAGCAGTATCTGAGGGAAAAGGGGTACTGCATGATATTTTACGCATCCTCTGATATGGATGACATTTTCCGCATGGTCACAGAACGGGAGGTGGAGGGAGTCATAACCCTGAGCTTTCATAAGAATGATTGCGATAAGATTGCCGGCCTGCTGAAACGGCCCGTGGTTTCCATTGATGCCAGCGGATATCAAGGCAAGGTTCCCAACATTGGTCTGGATGACTGGCAGGGTGGCAGACTTATGACAGATTATCTCCTGGAATGCGGATATGGGCCTGTTTATGTGTGTGCAGGGAGAGACCACGGCGTGGACCATATAAGATACCTGGGATGCCAGGGCGCATGGAAGGAACGGATGAAGAAGGGGGATACGGCAGAGGCGAACGGCCGGGTACATTTTATATCCCTGGGCATGAACCGGGAAAAGCGCAGGGATACCTTTGAATCCCTTGTCCGGCGGGTAAAAAACAATATCAGGGAGGGATTCAGGCCGGCCCTGTTCTGCCTTTCGGATTTGTATGCCCTGGAGGCCATGAATCATTTCAGGGATCAGGGGATTAAGATACCGCAGGACCTTGGAATTGCTGGATTTGACGATATTCTGTACGCCTCCCTGTCCAGCCCCGGGCTGACCACTGTCCGTCAGGATATGAAGCGCAAGGCGGCGTTGGCAGTGGATACGCTGGCGGATATGGTGGAAAGCCGGGAACCAATGTGGGGGAGGGAGATCCTGCTTCCGGTAAAGCTGGTGGTACGAGGGAGTACGGCAGAAGGATAGCCGAAAGGGGTGACGTGTCAGCAAAATGCAGGACCCAATGAAAGAAAGTGACTGAAATGACATTATATAAAAAGATGGACACCGTGATCCATGGTATTCAAATGATGGCAATTGATATGGATGGAACATTGATGGACAGCAATGACCATATTCCGGAGACAACAATCAGGCGAATCCGCCAATTGAGCGAGCAGGGGATTTTGGTGGTGCCCTGCAGCGGCCGGTATCTGAAAAGCATTCCTCAAAATCTGCTGATGATGGGAAATGTCCGCTATGCAGTCACGGCCAATGGGGCACAGATATGGAGTATGCGCTCTCTTTCATCATTATATAGGATAAAGCTTCCGGAAGGAACGGTGAAAACCGTATTGGAATTCCTGAAAGGACGGGACGGGTATGCGGAATTGTTTTCCCAGGGGAAATCTTATATTAATGAAGGGGACAGCATCCGGGCATCCCGTATAAACCACAATTATAATTTTGTCCGGTATTTTACCAGAAACCATATACTGGTTCCCGATTTGTCAAAAGCTGCGGACCTTTGGAATGAAACAGAGAAGATAAATTTGTTTTTTCTGGAGGCGGAGGACCGGGAGTGCCTGGAAGGAATCCTGAGGCAGCGGGGAGGCCTGAGGCTGACCAGCTCCATGGAAGGCAACATGGAGATCAATCACGCATCCGCCGACAAGGGCGCCGCGCTAAAATGGCTTTGCAGCCATTTGGGCATTCCGTTGGAACATACCATGGCCATTGGAGATGGGGACAATGACATGGAGATGATACAGTATGCCGGCTGGGGGATCGCCATGGGAAACAGCAGAGATGAACTGAAACGCCTTGCCCGCTATGTGACGGGTGACAATGACCATGGCGGTGTGGAAGAGGTGCTGAGACTGGTAAAATGGTAACGTATGAACAGGCGCGCGGCCGGGAAAAAACGGCCGCGCGCCTGTTTTTGTCTTCGGTCCGTGCTTTATTTTAAGAACAAAAGGGGAAAAATGCATTTAGGCATTTGCATTTTTCATGGGCTGGTATATAATCGGTACTGTTAAAAGCGGAATGTATCGCACGTAAGAGACCAAAGGACGGTCTCTAAGTGCTCATAACAAGGAGGCAGGAATATGCGAGGAGTGGAGACACGTATACAGGAAATCAGACACAGGATATTCAGGGAAGTGGCAAGGATGGCCTATCATACGGAATGGCCGGTGGATAAACGTATTGAAGAGCTTCCGTATAAAATCATACCGGGAGAAGTGGGGAATTTCCGCAATGACGTTTTTTTGGAACGGGCCATTGTCGGGGAACGGCTCAGATTGGCCATGGGGCTTCCGTACCGCAGTGCGGCGGAACATGCGCCGGTTTCGGATAACATAGAGGCTGCGGACAGACCGGAGACTTATTATACGCCTCCCCTGATTAATGTGATTAAATTTGCCTGCAATGCCTGTCATGAAAAGCGTGTATTTGTAACAGACGGCTGCCAGGGCTGTCTGGCCCATCCATGTGAGGAGGTGTGCCCTAAGGATGCCATCAAGCTGGACAGGACCAATGGCCGCTCCCACATCAATGATGACAAATGCATCAAATGCGGAAGGTGCGCGGATGTTTGTTCCTATAAGGCCATCATTATCCAGGAAAGACCCTGCGCCGCTGCCTGCGGTATGGACGCCATTTCCACGGATGAGAATGGAAAGGCGGATATTGATTACGATAAATGCGTATCCTGCGGAATGTGTCTGGTGAACTGCCCCTTTGGAGCCATAGCGGATAAATCGCAGATATTCCAGGTTATACGGGCCATCCAGTCAGGGGAAAGGGTTTATGCGGCAGTTGCCCCGGCTTTTGTGGGGCAGTTCGGACCAAAGGTGACGCCCGGCAAGCTGCGCGCAGCCATGAAGGCGCTGGGGTTTGCGGACGTATTTGAGGTGGCGGTGGGAGCCGACCTGTGCGCTACCCAGGAGGCAATTGACTTTATCCAGGAAGTGCCGGAAAAGCTTCCCTTTATGGCTACATCCTGCTGCCCGGCCTGGTCCATGATGGCTAAGAAGCTGTTCCCGGAGCATGCGGACTGTATTTCCATGGCATTGACCCCCATGACCCTGACGGCAAGGCTGATTAAGCGGCACCATTCCAATGCAAAGGTTGTATTCATCGGTCCCTGCGCAGCCAAGAAGCTGGAGGCCATGCGTACGGACATACGAAGCGATGTGGATTTCGTCCTTACCTTTGAAGAAATGGACGGCATCTTTGACGCCCGGCATGTGGACGTGGAGAAGATAGAAGAAGATCCGGAAGGCGTCAATGACGCTTCCATGGACGGCCGTAACTTTGCGGTGGCAGGCGGGGTGGCCAAGTCCGTAGTGGATGTGATTCATGAGCGTTATCCGGATAAGGAAATCAAGGTAGCCAATGCAGAGGGCCTTAAGGAATGCAGAAAACTGCTGACCATGGCAAAGGCCGGGAAATACAATGGCTACCTTCTGGAGGGAATGGCGTGTCCGGGCGGATGTGTGGCCGGAGCAGGCACCATGCAGCCTATTAAGAAGTCCCAGGCATCCGTGAACCTGTACGCATCCAAGGCAAAGCATAAAACCTCCAATGAGACTGAACATGTGAAGGAACTGGATAAGCTGGTGGACTAAAGGGCGGATTAATCTTTCTCCATCATGATTTCCAGAATGGTGCGGTCTGTCTGCGCCATGCCGGGATTGCTGATTCGTCCCATATTGCGGATGGCGCCCTCCGGTGTGGCGTGGCATATGCCGTCCTTTGGATCCAGCACGGTTTTGTCCACGGCCAGACAGGCGCTCATAAGGGCTGCCCCGCTGGCTGTAGCCAGTTTTAAGGCACATCCGATTTTTCCGCCGTCACATATCATGCCGGTCAGGTTGCCGCTCATATTGATGATGGCATATCCCATCTGTTCATGGCTGCCGCCCATGAGCCAGACCATGGAAGCAGAGGCGGCAGAAGCGGCGGAGACACCGCATCCGCAGGTGGCGGACAGCTTGCCGGTGAATTCCTTAATATACACATTGATGGAATGGGATATGGCCAGCGCCTTTACCAGATGCTCTTTGTCAGAGCCAAGATACCTGGCTGTTTCCACTACGGGCAGTATGGTGGTAAGGCCGTGGTTGCCGCTGCCTGCGCTGCTCATGACTGCATAGGGACAGCCGCACATGCGGCCTTCCGCGCTGCTGGCCATAAGGGTCATGATACGGCTCATAAGGGAGTTTCCCATAATATCGGTCCGGCAGTATTTTGCCAGGGAGGAGGCGGCTCCGATGCCAAGTTTGTGCTGCATGCCGTAATCGGACAGGGCAGAGTTCATCCGGGCTCCGTCTTCCATGAAGGCCAGTTCCTCCGGGGAACAGCTTTCGACCAGGGATACAATCTGCGAAATGGTCATGGAGGCCAGCTTTTCATGGAGAGCCGTCCTGCCGGTAAGGGAGTATTCCTTCTGAAAGAAAGGCGTGAGAACTCCGTTTACTGTCCGGGCGGTACGGACAATATTGGAATGGGTATTTCTTATTGTGCTGGCTCCTGTACCGGAAGAGGACACTGCTTCTGCATGGGCATAGAGCAGGGGCTCGTCCTCCTTGAGCTTAAGTGTGACCATTCCGGATTCCACCAGGTTTATGGCCTGGCTGCTGACAGCAGGGGAAAGGTCCTCCAGGAGTTTAAGTCCTTTCTGAGGATTGGCCAGGCAGGCGCCCAGGGCAGCGGCATATTTGAGTCCCACCCGGTCAAAACCGGGAATACCTACATTCATACCGTTCTTATAGATGCCTGGATTCATTTCTACCCGGACGGACAGAATGGTTCCTCCGGCAGCCTTTGCGGCATCTGCCGCGGCCAGGGCCACACACACTGGCTCAGTACAGCCCAGGGCAGGCACTACCTCCTGCTTTAACAATGCAATCAATTCTTCTTTATTCATGATGTTCCTCCTTTGCAATTCCCGCACCATGCAGCCCTGACTAATGACAGGGTGTTCAGCGCAAATCATATCTATCTCTCATTACAAGCAAGATTCATGCCTGAAAATTCAGCTTGCGGAAAGGCGGGTTTTGGTCTTATAATGGTTTTAATGGTTGAAATGGAGGAACAAAATGGTTAAAAAGGTAGCGGTCATTGCCCTGGACCCAAGAGCCAGCGCATTTTACGGAAAACAGGTGCAGGAGCTGTTCGGGGAATACGTGAAGGTGAATTCATACAGTGTGAGAGAGGGAACGATTTCCAATATGGAGCGGGCGGATCTGTATCTCATGTCAACAGACGCATTTGACAACCGGGAGGATGTGCCCCAGTACATCCCCATTGAAGCGCAGATCAGCGAGATTCACGTGACCTATCTATGGGAAACCATACGGCTGCTGCGGACCATTCCTGCCGGAACCAGGGCACTGTTTGTGAATATGACGGAGAAAATGGTCCGGGAAGCTACATCGGGTTTGAACCAGCTGGGGGTGAACCACATTGAATTTATACCCTTTTATCCGGGAGCGGAGCCGGTGGAGGGCATTGGCCTGGCTGTCACACCGGACGAAGAACGGTATGTCCCGGACAGCGTGAAGCAGGTGGTCAACATAGGACAGCGCTGTCTGACTTCGGAGACCATGATTGAGGCAGCGTTAAAGCTGGGCCTGGAGGAACTGCTGGAGACACCTAAGTTCCAGGCATATTTTTCAAGTGTGGTCACCAGCACCTACAATTTTGACATGATGTTCGCCAGGTCCAGAAGGCTGGAAAGCCAGTTTGACATACTGATGGAGATATTGGACGAGGGAATCATCGGTATCAATGAGCGGGCTGAGATATTTGCCATGAACAGGAAGGCGGAAACGATTACGGGGCTGAGCCGTACGCTGGTGATGCATAAGCAGGCATCTGCCTCCCTGGCCTATTTGCCGTTTATTGAGTGCCTTAAGACAAAAGAGAAGATAGAGCCCAGGGTAATCCGCATCAACAATGTGAATGTAGGCGTCACAGTGGTTCCGGTGCTGCGCAGGGAGGACTGCATCGGCGCGTTTGCCATCCTGCAGCCCTTCAATGATGCTGAGAACCGCCAGCATGAGCTGCGCAACCAGCTGATGCACAAGGGGTACCGGGCCAAGTACACTTTTGAGGATGTGATTGGGGTGTCCGGGGAGATATTGAGGACAAAGGCCATTTTAAGGCGGATGGCCTACACGGAATCACCGGTACTCTTAATTGGCGAGACAGGCACTGGTAAGGAGTTGTTTGCCAACGCAGTGCATCTGGCTTCCAGGAGGGAAAAGGGGCCGTTTGTGGCCATAAACTGCGGGGCTATGCCGGAAAATCTGCTGGAAAGCGAGCTTTTCGGGTATGAGGAGGGCGCGTTTACCGGGGCAAAAAAAGGCGGAAGACCAGGGCTGTTTGAATTCGCCCATCACGGCACCTTGTTTCTGGATGAGGTAGAGGGCATGAGTCCGGCTCTCCAGGTAAAATTGCTGCGGGTGCTTCAGGAGCATGAGATCATGCGGGTGGGCGGCAATAAAATCATCAGCGTGGACGTACGCATCGTGGCAGCTACCAATGAATCCCTGGAAGAAAAGGTGCGTGACGGCAGCTTCCGGCGGGACCTGTATTACCGCCTGAACACACTGCCGGTCCTCATTCCTCCCCTGTGCCGGCGGGGGGAGGATGTATTCCTTCTCATGGAACGGTTCTGCCGGGAACTGAAGGGAGAGTTTGTGCTCTCAGAGGAGGTAAAGAAGATTTTCCGAACGTACAGCTGGCCGGGGAATATCCGGGAGCTGCGCAACCTGGCGGAGTACTTTTGCTTTACAGGCAGCCAGGTTATCACTGTAAAGGATTTGCCCCCCACATTTCAGTATGATGGGATTGGAACAGGATTATCGTACTGCGCATCCAAAAAGGCGGAATATCAGGAACCGGTTTTGCAGCCTGATACCGCACCGTGGAAACAGGCAATGCGGGAACAGGGGCTGGAACCGGAGGAATACTGGTTTGTACTAAAAATGTTATACTGTTCCTCTGAAAATGGAGAGACAGTGGGACGGGAGCGGATTCTGGAAGCTGCCAGAAAAGAAAAGCTCCTTCTCTCCCAGCCGGCCGTCAGGTCTATCCTGGGAATATTCAGGGAATATGGCCTGGCCAGGGTCGGACGGGGAAGAGGCGGAAGCCGTATAACATCCCTGGGCAGGAAGATATGGGAAGGGTATGAATTTAACCAAATAAACCATATTATCAACCAAAAATAAAAGAATACAACCAATTAACGACCAATATAACCATTTGATTTGGTTTGCGGAATAATTTAAATACAGCGTAAAAGGATTTGATTTAATAAGGAATCAAGTCCTTTTTTTGCGTGGATTTCAATATGATTGTAAAAGTTGGCATGATGCTTGCTTATTAAATAGGCAGATGCGGAAAAGCACAAGCAGACGCGGAATGCACAGGCAGCTGCGGAAAAGCACAGCCAGCATAAACAATGAAAGAAAGGCGGTATATGACATGAAGTATAATTTTGATGAAGTCATTGACAGGAGCCACAACAGGGCAGCCAAGTATGATGAGAGGATGAAGAAATTCGGCAGGGAGGATGTGATTCCCTTATGGGTGGCCGATATGGATTTCAGGACAGCTGGGCCCATCATAGACGCCCTTAAGGTGAGGGCAGAAGAGGGGATCTGGGGATATACCTCCAGGCCGGATTCCTACTTTGAGGCGATCCGGGGCTGGCAGAAGCGGCGCAACGGATGGGATATAAAAAAGGAGATGATGAGCTGGAGCCTGGGAGTGGTGCCGGCCCTGTCATCCATTGTAAAGCTGTTTTCAGAACCGGGTGACAGCATCATGATTCAGACGCCTGTGTACTCGGAATTCTACGATGTAACAGAGGCGTGGGGACGGAATGTGCTGGAAAACCGACTGGTGGAAAAGGACGGTGCATGGGGAATTGACTTCGAGGATTTTGAAGCCAAGGCTAAGGAAGCCAGGATATTCCTTTTGTGCAGCCCCCACAATCCACTGGGGATTGTATGGAGCAGGGAGGAGCTGACCAGAATGGCAGATATCTGTATGGCCAACAACACTCTGCTGGTATCCGACGAGATACATTCTGACCTGGTATTCCATGGAAAAAAACATATTCCAACAGCCACATTGTCCGCGGAGACAGCCGGAAGGGTAATCAGCTGTATTTCCGGCACAAAGACCTTCAACCTGGCAGGTCTTCAGGCATCCACCACAATTTTCCCCAATCTGGAGATGAAGAAGAAATTTGATGACTTCTGGATGGCTATGGATGTCCACAGAAATAACGCGTTCAGTTCCGTGGCAATGGAGGTAGCATTTAATGAGGGGGAAGAGTGGCTGGAACAGCTGCTTGCGTATCTGGATGGGAACTTTACCTTCATAAGGGAATACTGCAGCGCCAATATACCCAAAATCAAGCCCACGGTGCCGGACGCCACTTATCTTGTGTGGCTGGACTGCCGTGAACTGAATATGGATAATGAGACCCTGCGTACCTTTATGATCGAGAAGGCCGGTTTGGGACTGAATGAGGGGTATACCTTCGGACGGAGCCTGTCCGGTTACATGAGGCTGAATGCCGCCTGCCCAAGGAGTGTACTGGAGAGGGCCCTGGGACAGTTAAAGAACGCAGTGGATAGTCTGTAGACCGGGCTGCGCCAAAGGAGAAGGAGGAAGTAAGGGATGAACAAATCAGAAATATGGAAGAATTACCGTTTTCCAATCATTTTATTATCAGGCATCATGATTGGCGCCGTCATCGGGGTGATATTTGGCGAAAAGGCTAAGGTTCTGGCTCCCCTGGGAGATATTTTTCTGAATCTGATGTTTACGATTGTGGTTCCAATGGTTTTTGTTTCCATATCCAGCGCAGTGGGGAACATGGTGAACATGAAACGGCTGGGGAAGATACTGAGCAGTCTGGTGATGGTATTTGTGATTACCGGTGCCATCGCAGGTGTCCTGGTGCTGGTGGTGGTGAATGTATTTCCGCCGGCCGCAGGCACCAGCATCCATTTTGCCGGCGCTGAGATGGAGGAAATGAGCGGAATCGGGGAAATGGTGGTAGGCGCACTGACGGTTGACGATTTTTCAGGGCTTATGAGCAGGAAGAACATGCTGCCCATCATTGTATTCGCCATTTTGTCCGGTTTCTGCGTCAGCGTCTGCGGAGGTGAGGACAGTCCTGTGGGAAGGATGCTCAATAACCTGAATTCAATTATCATGAAAATCGTGAGTATTATCATGCTGTACGCGCCGATTGGCCTGGGAGCGTATTTTGCATCCCTGGTGGGAGAGTTCGGTCCGGGACTGATCGGAGACTACGGACATGCCATGCTGGTGTATTATCCCATGTGCATCCTTTATTTCATGGCAGCATTTCCGGCATATTCCTATTTCGCCGGAGGAAAAGAGGGGGTGAGGCGTATGTTCAAACATATACTGAATCCTGCGGTCACAGCATTTGCCACACAGAGCTCCATTGCCGCCCTGCCTGTAAACTGCAAGGCGTGTGACAAGATAGGGGTACCAAGAGACATCCGGGATATTGTGCTTCCTATGGGGGCGACCATGCATATGGATGGTTCCGTGCTCTCATCCATCGTGAAGATAAGCTTTCTGTTTGGTATATTCGGCCAGTCCTTTACCGGAATCGGTACCTATGCCATGGCTATGGCGGTTGCCATCCTGAGCGCCTTTGTGCTGTCCGGTGCTCCCGGGGGCGGCCTGGTGGGAGAAATGCTCATTGTCAGTCTCTTCGGCTTTCCGGCAGAAGCATTCCCGCTGATTGCCACCATAGGATTTTTGGTGGACCCGGCCGCAACCTGCCTCAATGCCAGCGGCGATACCATTGCTTCCATGATGGTGACCAGGCTGGTGGAAGGAAAAGACTGGCTGGAAAAACGGATTTACAAAGAAAATTCCATGGGAAATACTGCCGCGGCACAAGCCGCTATAGCAGAAACCAAATAGAATCATATGATAGAAAAGGAGATTTATAGCATGAAAGTAACTGTAATAGGAAGTCATTTATGTCCTGACACACTGTATGCATTATGTAAACTGACAGAGAAGCAGGCGGACATTGATTTTAAGAACCTGTCTGCCAGCCTTCCGGATTTGAAGCGGTATCTGGCGGTCCGGGAACAGAATGAGATGTATGAATCTGTGCGCCGGGCAGGAGGTATCGGCATACCGTACTTTGAACTGGAGGACGGTACCGGAACATTGGATTTGAATGAAGTTCTGGCGCGGATATAAGACAGGTTTTGCGTTGCGGTGTAAGGCCGTTTCCGGAACAGGTACAGGATGGGTTTCGGGGCGGCGGGATTATGGAATCATATAGGTACAGATAACAGCAGGAAAACGCAGGTAAGAAGCAGCATGCGTTTTCCTGTTGTTTTGCTGATGGGAATGCTTTGGCAGAAGAGTTCCTTACGGTGCTGCAGACGCGCTCCGCCCATTTATCCACAGTCGCACCTGCCTATTTATCTCCTTTCCAATCATGAAAAAATAATATATAATGTAAGGATGGCATGTAAAGAACCACATGAAGCGGGGAGGGACGGATTTGCGCAGGGGAATTTTTCATAAATATTTGTTGGGTTTTACCTCGTTTTTTCTGGTGCCGATGGTGGTGCTTTCTATTTGTTTACAAATTATTATGTACCGCAATCTGTCCAGGGAGATTCTCGGGTACAATGAAAATATTCTGGAGCGCCTGGGCGATGATTTGGTAACCATGAACGGCCGCCTTATGGAGGCCGGGAACCGAATCAGCTTCAGCGGCCCTGTGGTATCCAGAAGCCGGGATGCCCAAAACCAGATTCAGATGGTGGACATGCTGCGCGAGGAAAATGCAGCCAATCCCTACATAACAAAGGCATATATCCTTTATGAAAATGAAGATATGAGTTTTTCTTCCCAGGGCCGGTATGCCAAGGATATTCTTCTGGCAGGCCAGCTGAGGCTGCCGGAGGAAGAAAGGCAGCCCTTTCTGGACAAACTGTATGATATGGATCATCCCGGTTACGATGTTATCAATAAGGAATACCATATGAAGGACGGAATCATAACAAGGCCGCAGATGGTATTCATTTATCCGGTATATAATTATTCCTATAAGGTGGAATCCTGGGTGGTGCTGGAACTGCAGCCCTCCAAAATCAGCCGGAGTATGACCACGTCCCCGGGCAGCTACAGCCGTGGGATCGCTGTGCTGAACGGAGAGGGGAAGATACTGGCAACAGAAGGAGAGGATATGGGGCTGGATGAGGTGATGGGGCGGGTCCTGGAGGCAGTTCCGGGAAGCTGCACCACCTTTCAGGAGGGAGCCGGACAGGGCCGTTATATCGTATACCCCATGGACCATCCCTCTCTTATCATATTGAGTAAGATAACCATGCCCGACCTGCTGGCAGATGTGGTACAGAATAACAGCCTGCTGGTCACCGGAGTTTTAATCTTTTTAATCCTGGGATGCTTTATGGCAATCTACATGGCCTACCATTATTACAAGCCAATACACCAGCTGGCTCAATATATGAAGCAGGACAATGAAAACAGTGAGGACAGGAGCAGGGATGAGCTGGTATTTATAAAGAATCAGTATGACAGCCTGAATTCTGTCAAGGATTCCCTGGCAAAGGAGATTGAGAAGCAGTGGCCCCTGGTGGAGGAACGGCTTGTGACAAAGCTGCTCTATGGGGAGGATGACACCCGGGGGGACGGCATCCGGGAGGACGACATGGTGAATGGCATTCTGACAGAACAGATGAAGGGACGGAATCATATGGTGGTTCTGGCGGCCGGGGGAAACATGTCTTCCAGGGAGTTATCCGCCTTCTATAAGGAGAAGGAAGGTCCCATAAAAGCAAAGTTCCAGACGGATTACGGCGTATACACAAGTTTCCTGTACTATTTCGGGGCAATTGCCGTCATTCTCAGCCGCAAGGTCCTTACTGAGGAACACAGGATCGAGGCCAGGGAGCGCCTGAAGGAGGTATTCGGCTGTTGTGAGTGCGTCATTTCCGCAGGAAATATTCATGAGGATGCATCAGGTGTGCATCTGTCCTATCTGGAGGCTCTTACCAGCATGAAGTTCCGTCTGCTAAATCCCCACAAGGAGCTGGATTTTGAGAGCATGGAACAGGGAAAGGGCGAGGAGTACAGCGCTACCATCAGCCGCTATCAGACAGAATGTCTCTTGTGTATCAGCCAGTGTCTGGAAAGCGGTTCGCCAGAGAGCGTGGAGGGCTCTGTGCAGGAAGTGGTGCTGAGTCTGGAGGAGCTTCCGGGACAGATGGCGCTGATGTGCTGTTATGATATCGTAAGCCATCTCCTGAAGGAAGTGAAGAAAAATGACATCCGGCTGACAGAGAAGGAGCTGTACCAGCTGACTGCGTTCAGGACCGTGGAAGAATTCGGTGAAAAGCTGGGAGACGCTCTTGCAAGAATCAGCGGCATCCTTGCGGCTTCCAGGCGGGACGCCCGCAATGATTTGGCTGAGCAGGTGCTTGCGTACATAGAAGATAATTACAGGGACAGCAGTCTCTGTCTGGTGGGGATGGCGGAACACTTTGGCTATTCATCCAGCTATATGAGTAAATTCATCACCCAGAACCTGAATACCAGTTTCTCCGAACTGATATCCAAAAAACGTCTGGATTACACCAAGAATTGTCTGATTCATACAGATAAGCAGATAGCCCAGATAGCCCAGGAGGCGGGATATGCCAATCTGTCCAATTTTACAAGGAGGTTTAAGAGTTCAGAGAATATGACGCCGGGGCAGTATAGGAATTTGTATGGGGAAGGGAAAAAAATATAGAGCGGATATGGCAGGAGATATAGCGGTGCGGGAAGCGCCCCATCTCCTGCTATTTTCTTATTTGGCACTCAGAACCAACTGTCTGTTGTGTGAGGCGTTGAAAAAACTGTGATATCTGATTGGAATTTACAGCGTCGAGGAAGATAAAGCCTTTTACCATTAAAGAAAATATCAATCAGAACACAAGGGGGTGGCACGTGTAAAAACTGTAAATAGTGCATAAAAACTGGCTATTAATATAGTGCAATATTTATGTATTGACAAAATTAAAAAATAGTAATAAGATTAAATCACGAAATAAATTTGGAAAAACGCTTTACTAAAAGCTTTTTCCTGGTAAAAGGAAACAATTATATTTTAGGTGAAGGAAGGAGTAGTTTTATTATGAAGAAACGTTTTTTGGCAATGACAATGGCGGCAGTATTAGGATTAAGTCTGGTGGGGTGTGGTTCCAGCAGCACAGGAGCTAAGGCAGAGAGCAAAGCGGACAGCGGGCAGACTGCAGCGGAGGGCTCCGGCGAGGCGGCAGATTCTGAGGGCAAAAGTCCCATAAAGGTAGCTGTTGTTTACTCTGGTAATCTGGGAGACAAATCCTACAATGATTCCTGTAATGCAGGTGCACAGCAGGCAGCCAAGGATTTTGGCGTGGAGGTAAAGAACCTGGAAGGCACTACCGCAGACGAGTGGGAAGCCAACCTTCTGGCATGCTGCGAGGGCGGATATGATTTGGTCATCTGCTCTAACTCTAATTTCCAGGAATATCTTGAAAAATATAAAGACAGCTATCCAGACGTTAAATTTGCTATCATTGATACAACTGTAAAAGGACCAAATGTGGTTTCCATCAGCTTTGCTCAGAATCAGGGTTCATTTTTAGCCGGTGCAGTGGCAGCTATGTTCACGACCCACTCCGAGATTGAAGGTGTAAATGACGATGCTATTATAGGCTGGGTCGGAGGCCAGGACATTCCGGTGCTTCACGATTTCTATGTTGGATTTGAGCAGGGAGCAAAGTATATTAATCCCGACATTACCATTCTTCAGTCTTACGCAGGAACATGGATTGACCCTCTTAAGGGCAAGGAGCTGACATTGGCGCAGTATGAACAGGGTGCTGACATTGTCATGAATGTGGCTTCGGGTACAGGTACAGGCGTTCTGGAGGCGGCCAAGGAAGCTGGAAAATATGCGATTGGCGTTGACTTAAATCAGGATAACGACCAGCCGGGACACGTAGTGACATCTATGGTTAAACGGGTTGACACGGCCTGCTACAGCGTGATTGAGTCCGTAGTGGAGGGTAACTTCAAAGGAGATACCACCAGCTATCTGGAAATTTCCAACGACGGTGTGGACTTAACTGATTTCGCAGTCATTAAAGAGCACTTAGGCGATAAGTTCCCTGCTGATATTCAGGACAAGGTGCAGGAACTGAAAGATAAAATCATTTCTGGTGAAATTGTGGTAAATAACTATGAGGGATTCGGTAAGGACGCTCAGTAAGGCAGTATAAAGCGCGGAGATACTTCAGGGGCGGCAGGACATGGATATGTCTTCCCGCCCCGGGTTTTATGAAATCTTTAGAGGCAAAGATTCAGGGAAAAAGGTGACCGGAATGAACGGATATGTAGTGGAAATGAATAATATCAGGAAATCATTTGGCTCCGTACAGGCGGTAAAAGATGGGCAGTTCAACTTGAAGAAGGGTGAAATACATTCCCTGATTGGTGAAAACGGAACAGGAAAATCCACCATGATGAAACTGCTGTACGGACTATATGATTTTGACGGGGGAGATATAAAAATCAAAGGTGAGAATATGAGCCACATCACCCCCAAGATTGCCATAGAAAAAGGAATAGGCATGGTGCACCAGGAATTCATGCTGGTAAACGAGCTTACAGTGCTGGAGAATATTATCCTGGGATTTGAACCCAGAAAGGGATGCACCATAGATTTTGATAAAGCAAAAAATACAGTGCAGCACTATATAGACCAGTACGGCATGGATATACAGATGAGTAAGAAAATAAATCAGATTTCCGTGGGAGAAGCCCAGAGAGTGGAGATCATTAAAATATTGACCAGGGGAGCAGATGTAATCATACTGGATGAACCGACAGCTGTGCTGACGCCTCAGGAAACACGCAGACTTTTTGAGATTCTGGAGAATTTGAGGAAGGATGGCAAGTCCATTGTTTTCATCTCACATAAACTCAATGAGGTAATGGAGATATCGGACCGTATCACCGTAATGAGACAGGGATGCTTTATCGGTACCGTAGATAAACAGGATACGTCCCCTTCAGATTTAGCCAGGATGATGATAGGAAGGGAAGTTTTCCTGGATATAAAAAAGGAAAAGGCTGATATCGGAGATGTGGTCCTGGAAGTCAAAGATTTGTGGACATCGGGTGAAAAAGAGATATCCAAGATACGCGGTGTCTCCATGGAAGTCAGGGCAGGGGAAATCGTGGGTATTGCCGGTATAGATGGCAATGGCCAGAGTGAGTTTATAGAGGCAATAACCGGATTGAGAAAGGTGGAGAAGGGATGTGTTATTCTGGGAGGAACGGAAATAACTAATTTTTCTCCAAAGAAATCCAGAGAAGCCGGGCTTGCCCATATACCTGAAGACCGAAATACCAGAGGTTTAAACCGTACCATGACAATACGGGAGAATCTGGTGGCAGTTCAGGAGGACAAAGCTCCCTTTGCCAAGGGAATCATGGTAAATGATTCTGCATCCTACCCGTTTGCCAAGGAGATGGCCGAGAAATTTGATATACGCCCCAGGGATACTGAAATTCCCACATCATCACTTTCGGGAGGCAATGCCCAGAAGGTAGTGGTGGCCAGAGAGGTTTCCATAGGCGGAAAACTTCTGGTGGCATCCCAGCCTACAAGAGGTGTAGATATAGGAGCCATTGAATCGATCCGCACTATTTTGCAGGATGTTAAGAAAAAGGGACTGGGAGTGCTTCTGGTATCTGCGGACCTGGAAGAAATCATGTCTCTGTCTGACCGTATTGTGGTTATGTATGAAGGCAGGATTACAGGGCGCATGATGGCGGAGGAAGCAGATGAAGAAAAGCTGGGACTTCTGATGATGGGCGGTCATGATATGGAAGGCTGCGGTATTCAGGAGCAGGAAGGAGGCAGACAATGAATCCAAAAGTAGAATCAGTGATGAAAAGCCTGAGGAGGATTTTACTGCTGGCTCTTCTGGCATTAGGCATAGGAGCTGTTTTTATACTTCTGATTCATGAAAACCCGCTGGAGGCATATGCGGCTTTGTTTAAGGGCGCGTTTGTGGGGAAACTGAAAATTGGTACAACTCTGGCCAACTTTACCCCGCTGCTTTTGACGTCCATTGCATTTGCGGTGGCGGCTAAGGCAGGAGCTTTCAATGTAGGTGTTGAGGGCGAGGTATTCTTAGGCGGTATGGCGGCTGCCTATGTGGGAATCTACTGTACATGGCTTCCAAAGCCGTTGCTGTTAGTGGCATGTTTTGTAGCTGCCGTTGCAGCAGGTGCGGCATGGGCATGGATTCCGGGATTCTTAAAAGCGTATTACGGCGTCAGTGAGGTGTGTACCACCATTCTGATGAACAGTGTGGCTTTGTATATCACTTCCTATTTAGTAAGCGGACCAATCAGTGCAGGCGTTGCCAATCCCCAGTCCATACCGGTGAATGTGACGCTTCCCAAACTCTTGAAACCAAGTAATGCCAACGCTGGGCTGTTTATAGCTATTGTAGCGGTCATCGCTGTCATCTGGATGCTGAACAAAACAACGCTGGGCTATAAGATCAGAACCGTGGGAACCAATCCGGCCAATGCTGAGTATGTTGGAATCAATCCCAAGAAGGTGTTTATCCGTACCATGATGCTCAGCGGCGCCATTGGCGGCCTGGCAGGCTGTATCGAGGTGCTGGGTACATACGGATACTTCCTGAATAACTTTGCCACGAACCTGGGAACAAACGGAATGCTGGCTTCCCTGATTGTTAAGAACAATGTGGTTACAACCCCGTTCATCGCGTTTTTCCTGGCAGTGCTCCGCTCAGGTGCTTTGGGTATGCAGCAGAATACAGGTGTTCCAAAATCCATTGTAGATACCATTACAGCTATCTTTATTATCGTGGCTACTATGGAATTGCTGTTCCAGTTTAATAAAAAACGCAAGGCAAAAGCAGATGCGCAGTAGGAGGAGGACATATGCAATTTGATAAGATTTTTGATATTTCATTAATATATGCGACGTTCCGTTCAGCTACGCCCATCATATATGCAGCTCTATGTGCAGCGATTACCCAGCAGGCGGATATTCTTAATATTGGTACCGAGGGTATCATGCTTACAGGGGCATTTACAGCTGTAACCGTTAGTTATCTGACTGGAAGCTGGGTTCTGGGAATCCTTATTTCAATGGTGGCAGGGCTTCTCATTGCTATGATTATGGCTGTGGGACACATTAAGTACAAGGCAGAGATTTGTGCTATCGGTATGGGTATTAATCTGTTTGCCATTGCCTTTACCAAGTTCATGCTTAATAGCGTGCTTGGAGTAAGCGGCTCCTTTACCAGCCCGCAGATTAAAGGTATACCTAAGGTACATATGCCGTTTTTAGACGGTGTGCCGGTCCTGGACAGCTTGTTTAACAACTGGAGTGTAACGGAATGGTTTGTTATCGTGCTGGTATTTCTTATGATGTTTCTATTTTATAAGACAGTATGGGGACTGAGGCTGAGGGCAGTGGGACAGTTTCCAATGGCTGCAGAAACAGCGGGTATTAATGTAAATGCCATGAAATACCAGGCAATAGCCATATCCGGTCTGATTGGAGGGCTGGCAGGAGCTCATCTGTCCCTTGGATACAGTCAGCTTTTTACAGAGGGTATGACGAATTCCAGAGGCTTTATGGGTGTGGCCGCTATGTATTTTGGTGGAGCTCATCCTGCTCTTACAGCGGTGGGCTGTCTGATATTCGGATTTACAGATTCCTTGGGAGCCCGTATACAGGCGTATGGTGTTCCATCCCAGTTTGTATTGCTGATGCCCTATGTGGTGACCATTGCAGTACTGGCAGTTTCCATGATATCCAAGAAAAAAGCCCAGGAGAAGAAAAAGAGTTCCCTGGTTACGATTGAATAACAGGAGGTCAATATATGGATAAGCGCAAGATTATTTTAGACTGCGATCCGGGCCATGACGACGCGGTTGCCATAATGCTGGCGGCGAAGAGCCCGAAAATTGATTTATTGGGCATCACGGTGGTTGCCGGGAATCAGACATTGGAAAAAACAACGGCCAATGCGTTAAATGTGTGTCAATATCTGGGACTGGATATTCCGGTATTCGCAGGATGCGGACAGCCCATGATACGGGATAAGCAGGTTATTGCAGATGATATACATGGGGAGACAGGACTTGACGGACCGGTATTTGCACCTCTCAGGAAAAAAGCAGAAGACAAACATGCGGTGCTGTATATAATAGATACGCTGATGGCATCGGACGGCGATATTACACTTGTACCCACAGGTCCGCTGACCAATATTGCCATGGCAATACGTATGGAACCGAGAATTCTTCCTAAGATTCGTGAGATTGTGCTGATGGGCGGCTGCTATCAGTTGGGAAATGTGACGCCTGCGGCAGAGTTTAACATTCTGGCGGACGCGGACGCGGCTCATGTGGTGTTCACGTGCAATAGGCCCATAACCATGGTGGGACTGGATGTGACCAGAAAAGTGCTGTGTTATCCGTCCGTAATTGAACGAATGGAAGAAATAGGAACGCCGCCGGCAACGCTGTTTGCAGATTTGATGCGGTTTTTCAGCAAGAGCCAAAAAGCTGTATTCGGATGGGAGGGAGGACCTCTTCATGACCCTCTGACCATAGCATACCTGATAGACCCGACGGTCCTGACTACGAAAGCAATGTTTACGGAAATAGATATCCGCAGCGTTCAGAGCTATGGCCGTACGAATTGTGACTTCTTCGGATATTTCAAGAAGGAGCCCAACAGCAATGTGGCAGTGGAAGTGGATGTTGAAAAGTTCTGGGATATCATTGAACAGGGAATCCGCAATTACGGTTAATATGGTTAATGGAGTAATGAAATGCCGCAACCATGTCTGACCGAAAAAGGAGTTGAAATTATGAGGCCGCTAAAAGAAGTTTTGGAAGAAAATAAACAGGCATATATACAGCGTTTGATGGACCTTATAGCTATCGACACCCATGATTTGGGCCATGGGATAGCAGGGGGGATGGAAAAGCCGGGGCAGGAATATATGGTGAAATTGTTCGAGGATATGGGAGCGGATATCATCCGCCGGGATCCTATGACAGAGGAAGCCATTAAAGAATGCCTGGCCAAATATCAGGAAGGAAACATCGGACATAATTACGATGACCGCTATAATGTGTATGCTGTTTTCAAAGGAGACAAAGACGGCAGGAGCCTGATGTTTAACGGTCATATTGATACCATGCCGGCAGGAAATGAAAATGAGTGGAATACGCCGCCGCACACGCCAACCATGAAGGACGGCAGGCTTTACGGCCTTGGCGCGGCTGATATGAAGGGCGGACTTATGGCTTCTGTTATGGCAGTGCAGCTGCTTAAGGATGCCGGGATAAAACTGCCGGGAGATGTACATGTCACTTCAGTCTGCGATGAGGAAGGCGGAGGCAATGGTTCTATGGCGGCAATCATGTCGGGAGAAAAAGCCGATGGAGTGGTTGTATGCGAGCCTTCTTCCGATGAATTGATTCTGGCCCATATGGGATTTGTCTTTTTTAAAGTGGAGTTTGAGGGAAAAGCCAATCATTCCGGAGCAAAGTGGAAGGGAGTCAGTGCAATTGATAAGGCGTTTAAGGTTATCCGTGAGCTGGAGGAGCTGGAACACAAATGGCTGCTGACTTATAAACATCCCCTGCTTCCTGCTCCCAATCTGAATATAGGTACGATTCACGGAGGCAGCGCCGGGTCAACGGTGCCGGGACATTGTTATTTCGAGACATGTATCCATTATCTGCCCAGACAGATGAGCTATGATCAAATTGTAGAGGAGTTTACAGATGCGGTGAACCGGGTGGCTGACAGCGACTTATGGCTGTGCCGGCACAGGCCGGTGATAACCATGTATCAGGCCGGAGGGGCCTTTGAACAGGAATCCGGTGACAGCTTTGTGGCCTGCTTTATGGATGGATACGAAAAAGCCCTTGGAAGACAGGTGCGTCTGGTCGGTTCTCCGGCAGGCTGTGATTCGAGATTATGGAAGAATATCGCGGGATGCCCCACCATGCAGTTCGGCCCCGGCCGGTTGGAAGAGTGCCATGCAGTCAATGAATACGTGGAGGCAGAATCGTATCTGGAAGCCATTCTCGTTTATGCCCAGCTCATACTGGAATGGTGTAAGGCAAATAAATAGAATGAAAAATAAGGAGAAGAGAGATGAATAAGAAAGTATTGTTAGCAGGAGAGTCCTGGATGAGTTACACTACACATGTGAAAGGATTTGACAGTTTTTATACCTCCGTATACGAGACAGGAGAAAAGTGGCTGAAAGCAGCGCTGGAAGAAGGCGGTTATGAGGTTACCTTTATGCCTAACCATCTGGCAGGAGAGGAATTTCCGTTTACAATGGAAGAATTAAAAGAATACGATGCAGTGATTCTCTCTGACATTGGAGCAAATACGCTTCTTCTTCCCTCTGCCACATTTATGAGAAGCGAGAAGAAGCCAAACAGATGTAATCTGATTCGCGATTACGTGCTGGATGGGGGAGCCCTTATGATGGTGGGAGGCTACCTTACCTTTTCAGGCGTGGATGCAAAAGGAAAGTGGCATGATACTGCAGTGCAGGAGGTTCTGCCGGTAGAGGTACTTACTGTGGATGACCGTATGGAGCACTGCGAGGGAACTACACCTGTAACAGTTGTTCAGCATGAAGCCCTGAACGGGATTCCAGGGGAGTTCCCCCAGGTACTGGGATATAACAAGACCATTGCAAAGCCGGAAGCGGTTGTGGCCGCTGTGGTAGATGATGATCCGTTTATTGCCTTTGGGGAATATGGAAAGGGAAAGAGCGCTGTAGTAACCACGGACTGCGCCCCTCACTGGGCACCGCCGGAATTCTGTGAGTGGGAATATTATAACAGAATGTGGCAGGGAATCATGAACTGGCTGACAAAGTAAGAATAAGGATGGGGACTGCTGCCTGAAATCAAGGATTCCATGGGCGGCAGTCCTCTTTTTGCAGGAGGATTGCAGATGGAAACAGAGAAAAGAGCAGAGGAACAGAAAAGAACAGAGGCTCTGGAGTTATTAAAGAGCATACTGGAAATACCCAGTGTCAACGGAAAGGACAGGGAACAGGAGACAGCTGTTTATCTGGCAGAATATTTAAAAAGAAAAGGTATGGAAACAAGGGTTCAGCTGATTGACGATCATCACGGCAATGTGATTGGTGTGCTCAGAGGAAAAACTGAAGAGACTATACTTTTTAACGGACATCTGGATACAGTTCCATATGGAGATATAAACGAATGGAATACCAATCCGGCTGTGTGCGCAGAACAGAATGGACGACTTTATGCAAGAGGCGCCAGTGATATGAAAAGCGGATTGGCAGTCATGGCTTTTGTTCTGGGAGAGTTGGCGGAGAGCGGATGCGTCCCGCAGAAAACAATTGTTTTTGCGGGAACCTGTGATGAGGAGCGTGGCGGTTTGGGGGCAAAGGAAATCATAAAGGAATATCCTGATTTATTTCCAAAGCTGCTTTTAATTGGAGAGCCTACTTCATGTCAGGCTGGTGTGGCTCAGAAAGGATGCATCTGGTTAAAACTATCTGTTTCAGGCAAGACAAGCCACGGAGCAGAGCCCTGGCAGGGAATCAATGCCCTGGAGCAGGGATTTGGCCTGCTTGCGGATTTGAGAGAGGAGCTTATGAGGGAGGAACACCCTGTGCTGGGACGCAGCACACTCCAGATTACCATGGCGGAGGGAGGAATTGCACCAAATATGACTCCGGACAGGGCGCAGTTTCTGGCTGATATCCGCATTGTACCGCCTTTAAATGAAAAGGAGGTTCTGAACCGTCTGAAATGCCTTATAGAAAAGCGGTGTGAAGTTTATAAGGGAGGTCTGTCCTTTGCGCCTGAAATATCAAATTACAGGATGCCGGTAGAGACCGGTCCAAAAAACCAGTGGCTTCACAGACTGAAAGGGTTTATAGGCGACAATGCAGGGGAGACAGGTATCAACTATTTTACAGACGCTTCCATTTTCCTGACAGCCTGGCCGGACAGTCCGGCACTTCTCTTTGGTCCGGGAGAGCCTCAGATGTGTCACAAGCCCAATGAATACGTGGAGATATCCAAGTATTTTGAGGCAATTAGAGTCATGGAAAAATTTTGCTGGTACATTGCTAAATAGTAAACTTATGATATAATGAAATGTAAGATTTTGAGCATGTTTTAACAGGGGGCAGAATTTGCGAACAACAATTAAGGATATAGCGAAGTACACAGGTTTTTCTATTACCACCATATCATTGGTACTGAATGGAAAGGCACATAAGATTCCCAAGGCAACAGAAGAGGCGATTCTCCAGGCTGCGAAGGAACTCAATTACCGGCCCAATCAATTAGCCGTGGGACTGGTAAAGAAGCAGACAAAAACCCTGGGCCTGATTTTATCTGACATCCGAAACAGCTTTTTTGCTAATATGGCTAAGTCCATTGAAGATGAATGCCGCAGGAACGGCTGGAATCTCATACTGTGCAATACCAATGACCTCCATGAGCGCGAGATGAAATATCTGCAGATGCTGGCTGACAAGGGTGTGGACGGAGTATTAATCTGTATGGCAAGGGAGAATGACAGTGAGAAAGTGGAGGAAATGGTGGCTCTGATGGATTCACTCAACATACCCTTTGTTCTTGTGGACCGCTTTTATCCTGAGGTTAAAGGCTGTTCCGTGATTGTGGACCATGATGAGGGAGGATATCTTGCTGCCAGACATCTGCTGGAATTGGGCCATACCAGGATTGGATGCGTGGGCGGTCCAAAGGATCTGGCTGATTCCAACCGGAGGACGCAGGGCTATATACGGGCACTGATGGAAAAGGGAGTGGAATTTGACCCGTCCCTTATATTTTATGGGGACTATGACTTAAGCAGCGGTGTGCGTGGGGCAGAATATCTGCTCAAAAAAGACGTTACAGCAATTTTTGCCTATAATGATATGTCGGCGTATGGCGTGTTTCACTATTTAAAGCAGCAGGGAATCTCTGTTCCGGAAGATATATCGCTGATTGGATATGACGATATCTTTTTTTCAGAGATATTGAGTGTGCCTCTTACATCAATTCATCAGCCTGTGGAAGAGATGGGAACAGAGGCAGTCCAGCAGATGATTCGGATTATCCGCCAGAAACAGAAACAGGATACAAAGAAAAATATTATGTTTCAGCCGTATTTGGTGGTCAGACAGAGTACGGCGGCTCCCGCAGGTGTAATGCACCAATAAATGCATCTATATTTCCTGCATCTTAAGAAATTTCAGATTTTTATAATAATTTGTTCACATTCGGTTCAGAGGCAGGCATTATACTTAATTAAGAATACGGGAAAAAGGAGTGAAAAAATGAACATACTGTTTTTCCTGACTCCTAAAAGTGACGTGGCGTATATAAGTGAGGATGATACGTTAAGGCAGGCTTTGGAGAAAATGGAGCACCACAAGTATTCCGCGGTACCGATTGTCAGCAGGACAGGGCGCTATGTGGGGACGCTGACAGAGGGTGATCTGTTATGGGGAATCAAGAACCAGTTCAATCTGGATCTGAAAGGGGCTGAGAGGATACCTGTCACAGCCATACGCCGCCGGTGTGACAACCGTCCGGTTAAAGCAGACGCAGATATGGAGGATCTGATCGGAAAGGCATTGAACCAGAACTTTGTGCCGGTACTGGATGATCAGAAGAGTTTCATTGGTATCATTACCAGAAAGGACATCATCAAATATTTTTATCAGAAGTGCGAAACCGCCGAGGAACGTTCCAAGAAGTGTCAGGACCAGGGCGGAAAGGAACATAAAAAGACGGACCTGTCCGCAGTGGTAAAGCTGCGAAGCCAGGAGGGAGTCCTGGTGTAGAGGGACAGGGCGGTCCGGCACGGTGAGGGCTGTGCGATTGCAGGGAACCATGGAAAACGCCATAAGGCGGGAGACATGGTTCCCTGTTAATATACAGGGACATGGTTAATATGTCCCCGTCCTAATATACGTCCTAATATGGCCTAAGTCATGAAACTGTGATAAGATGTAGTTATGGATGCTGTTAGGTTTTGTGCAGATGCTTCCGCTGTAAAAGCCGCAAACAGAAAACTCATATGAAATTTGCATGAAAACAGCAGACAAACCCGGGAAAAGATGGTATAATGTCGCCAGACAATATAATGCGCCAATGCGTTGTCACGTCAAAGTGAGATAGTACAGGAAACCAGACAGGAGATACGGGTGCAGGGAAAGGGAGGTCAGACAACATGATTTGGGCAAAAGAGGAGACAATGTCCAGGGCGGAGATTGAAGCGATACAGCTGAGCCGCCTAAAAGACACGGTGAACCGGGTTTATGAAAAGGTACCGGCATACCGCGCCAAGATGGAGGAGGCAGGTGTAAGGCCGGAGCATATACAGACACTGAAGGATTTACAGAAGCTTCCGTTTGTGACGAAGCAGGATATGAGGGACAATTACCCCTATGGCCTGTTTGCGGTTCCAAAGAAGGAACTGCGCAGAATCCACGCATCCAGCGGTACTACGGGAAAGCCCACTGTGGTGGGATATACGGAGAATGACCTGGAGGTGTGGAAGGAATGTGTGGCCCGTCTGGCCGTGGCAGGAGGCGCCTCGGACGAGGATGTGGCCCAGATTTGTTTCGGATACGGCATGTTCACAGGCGCCCTGGGACTTCACAATGGACTGGAGAAGGTAGGCGCTGCGGTGGTTCCGTCCTCTACCGGCAATACCCAGAAGCAGCTGATGTATATGAAGGATTTTGAGACCACCCTGCTGGTGGCCACTCCCTCCTATGCCATGCGTATTGCTGAGGTGGCCCTGGAGATGGGAATTAATCCCAGAAAAGACCTGAAGGTAAAGACTCTTGTACTGGGCAGCGAGCTGATGACGGAGGCCATGAGAAATGAGCTCTACAAGGTATGGGGAGAGGATGTAAATTTGACCCAGAATTACGGCATGAGCGAGCTGATGGGTCCCGGCGTGTCGGGAGAATGCCTGGAACTTAAGGGAATGCATATCAATGAGGACCATTTTATTGCGGAGGTAATAGACTCCGCCACAGGGGAGGTGCTTCCTCCCGGCGAAAAGGGAGAGCTGGTCATCACCTGCATTTCCAAGGAGGCGCTGCCTCTCATCCGTTACCGTACCAGGGATATTACCAGGCTTATGTATGAGCCCTGTGCCTGCGGCCGCACCACCGCCAGGATGGAGAACCTGTCAGGACGTACGGATGATATGTTAAAGATTCGGGGCGTCAACGTATTCCCCAGCCAGATTGAGGAAGTGCTGATTAATACAGAGGGAATCGGGCCTAACTATGAAATCGTGGTGGACAGAAAGAACCACTCCGATATCCTGATTATCAAGGTTGAGGTGGAAGCTGAGAGTATGATGGACTCCTATGCTGCCCTTGAGCGGCTGGAGGACACTTTGAAGGATAAGATGCGCCTGATGCTTGGTCTGGATGCCAAGATTCAGCTGGTATCCCCCAACACCCTTCAGCGGTTTGAGGGAAAGGCAAAGAGGGTCACGGACCTGCGAAAGGAAGTCTGATGAGGCATCAGGACAGTTTTTAAGAGGTCCGGTGCGGTTAATACATACTGAAAGGAAGGAAAAAACGTGTCAGAGAAAAGAATATTACTTGGCAATGAAGCCATAGCAAGAGGTGCCTATGAGGCAGGGGTAAAGGTATCCGCAGCCTATCCTGGGACCCCCAGTACGGAGGTCAGCGAGTCACTGGTCCAGTACGATGAGATTTACGCGGAGTGGGCTCCCAATGAGAAGGTGGCCACAGAGGTGGCCATCGGTGCATCCATAGCAGGCGTGCGCTCCATGTGCGTCATGAAGCATGTGGGGATGAATGTGGCTGCGGATCCGCTATATACGGCGGCATACACCGGCGTCAGGGGCGGACTGGTGCTGGTGGTGGCAGATGACCCGGGCATGTACAGCTCTCAGAATGAGCAGGACAGCCGGATGGTAGCCAGAGCCGCCATGGTCCCCATTGTGGAACCCTCCGACAGTGCCGAAGCCAAGGAATTCATGAAATATGCGTATGACCTCAGTGAGAAATATGATACCCCTGTTATTCTGCGCAGTACCACCCGTCTGTCCCATTCCCAGGGGCTGGTGGAACTGGAGGAGAGGGCAGAGCCCTTTGACATCCCCTATGAGAGGGATATGGCAAAGTATGTCATGATGCCCGGCAATGCCATCAAACGCCACGTGGTGGTGGAAGCGCGCATGAAACAAATGGCAGAGGATGCCAACAGCCTGCCCATCAACCGGGTGGAATACAATGATTTATCCGTGGGCTTTATCACCAACGGTATTGCATACCAGTATGTGAAGGAAGCCATGCCCCAGGCGTCTGTCCTGAAGCTGGGGCTTCTCAATCCCCTTCCAAGGAAGCTCATTGAGGAATTTGCGGCCAAGGTGGATAAGCTTTACATATTTGAGGAGCTGGAGCCGGTGGTGGAGGAGCAGGTTAAAGCCTGGGGCATTCAGAAGGCAGTGGGCAAGGAAATATTCACGGTTCAGGGCGAATACAGCGCAAACCTGATCAGGGAGCGTGTGCTGGGCCAGACATCACAGGTGGATAAGGCGGCCCAGGTTCCTGCAAGACCTCCCATACTGTGTCCGGGATGTCCCCACAGAAGCGTATACGCTGTGCTTAACAAGCTGAAGATACATGCTGCCGGAGATATCGGCTGCTATACACTGGGGGCAGTGGCGCCCTTAAGCGTCATTGACACCACGATCTGTATGGGAGCCAGCATCAGCACTCTCCACGGCATGGAGAAGGCAAAGGGAAGAGAGTATATTAAGAGCTGGGTGGCTGTAATCGGTGATTCAACCTTCATGCACACAGGCATCAACTCTCTCATGAACATGGTCTACAACCAGGCCACAGGCACAGTCATCATCCTGGATAATTCCACCACGGGAATGACAGGCCACCAGGATCATGCCGCCACAGGCAAGACACTTAAAGGACAGGTGGTTCCTGCCATCAATATTTACGGTCTGTGCAAGTCACTGGGCATTGAGTATGTCTGCGAGGTGGACGCCTTTGACCAGGCGGAGCTGGAGCGCGTAATCAAAGAGGAAGTGGCAAGGGATGCGGTATCCGTCATCATCACCAAGGCGCCCTGCGCCCTGCTTAAGGGAATCAAATTCCCCAACAAGTGCAGGCCGCTGCCGGATAAGTGTAAGAAATGCGGAGCTTGTTTAAGACCGGGCTGTCCTGCCCTGACAAAGAATGAGGACGGCACCATATCCATTGACGAGACCATGTGCAATGGCTGCGGACTGTGTAAACAGCTGTGTAAATTTGACGCAATCAATCTGGTAAAGGCGGGTGAATAAAATGACATCAAAGAATATTATGATAGTAGGCGTAGGCGGCCAGGGAACCCTTCTTACCAGCCGCATACTTGGAAAGCTTGCAATCGGGGCGGGCTTTGACGTGAAGTTGTCCGAGGTGCACGGCATGGCCCAGCGCGGCGGCAGCGTGGTAACCTTTGTGAGATATGGAGAAAAAGTGGCAGAACCCATTGTAGAGGAAGGCCAGGCAGACGTGCTGATTGCCTTTGAGCGTCTGGAGGCCCTGCGATATCTGCATTTCCTCAAAAAAGACGGCGTGGTTATTGTCAATGACTGGCGCATTGACCCCATTACGGTGGTGACAGGGGTGGCTCAGTATCCGGAAGGAATCATTGACCGGTTAAAGGAAGCCCGCAGAACCATTGTGGTGGAGGCCACGGAGGAAGCGAAAAAGATGGGCGCGCCCAAGGCATTCAATGTCATTGTCCTGGGAGCAGCTGCAAAGCACATGGGATTTGAGAACGAAGACTGGCTGAAGGTAATCGAGACAACGGTTCCGCCTAAGACGGTGGAAATTAATAAAAAGGCATTTGAGACCGGTTATGCGCTTTCTGTTTAGACAGACAGAAGCCGGTCAAACAGAAGCCAGTCGGACAGAAGCCAGGAGAGTAAACCGGAGAGTGGACTGTAAGCAGATAAGGGATATAAAAATATGTCATGTGAGAGTTGGAGGGGTTACAGGCAAATGATATGGAATGAGACAAAGGAGTGCATGAGCAGGGATGAGATGACCAACCTGCAGAGCGCAAGGCTGAGAAAATTAGTTGACAGGGTGTACCACAGTGTGGAGTATTACCGCAAGAAAATGCAGGCAGTGGGATTGGAGCCGGGAGACATCCGGGGAATCGAGGACCTGGAAAGGCTTCCGTTCACCACAAAGGATGATTTGAGAGATACATACCCCTTCGGCATGTTTGCGGTGCCTAATTCCCAGATTACCCGTATCCACGCATCCAGCGGCACCACGGGAAAGTCCACGGTGGTGGGATATACCCGCAAGGACATTGACGTGTGGAGTGAGTGTGTGGCCCGGTGCATTACCATGGCCGGACTGGGAAGCAATGACATCATCCAGGTGGCTTACGGATACGGTCTGTTTACCGGAGGCCTGGGAGCCCACTATGGTGCGGAGGAGATGGGGGCCACCGTGGTCCCCATGTCCACAGGCAACACCAAGAAGCTGGTGACCATGATGGTGGATTTCGGGGTGACAGGAATCATGTGTACGCCGTCCTACCTTCTTCATATTGCGGAAACCATCGAGGAGATGGGGGTCAAGGATAAGATCAAACTGAAGGCATCCATCAACGGAGCAGAGCCCTGGACTGAGAAAATGAGAACCCAGATTGAGCGTCAGCTGGGAATCCACGCCCACGATATCTACGGCCTCAGCGAAATCATGGGACCGGGCGTTGCCACGGACTGCCAGTTCCATGAGGGACTCCATATCCATGAGGACCATTTCCTGCCGGAGATCGTGGACCAGAATACATTGAAGCCGCTGAGAGACGGCATGACCGGCGAACTGGTTATTTCCACCCTGACCAAGGAAGGGCTGCCTTTAATCCGTTACCGCACAAAGGATTTGACCAGCCTTGATCACAGTACCTGCCAGTGCGGAAGGACCACGGCCAGGATTGCCAGATTCACAGGAAGGACCGATGACATGCTGATTATCCGAGGCGTCAACGTATTCCCATCCCAGATAGAGTCTGCCCTGCTGGAAATGGGCGGCACCACGCCTCATTACCTGCTGATTGTGGACCGTGTGAACAATCTGGACACCTTAGAGGTGCAGGTGGAAGTGGAGGAGCGATTCTTCTCAGATGAAATCCGGGAGCTGGAGAATCTCACAGGAAAGATCGCCTATATGATTCAGCAGGCCATAGGTCTGGCTGTGAAGGTAAAGCTGGTGGAGCCAAAGAGCATTGAGCGGAGCATGGGTAAAACGAAGCATGTGATTGACAAGAGGAATCTGAATTAAGAAAGGGCGGGGTGCAAGAATGTTTGTAAAACAATTATCTGTATTTATAGAAAACCGTGAAGGCAGACTGGAGCAGGTCACAGAAGTACTGAAGGAGCAGGACATCAACATACTGTCCCTCAGCATGGCGGATACCACGGAGTACGGTATGCTGAGAATGATTGTGTCTGATCCGGATAAGGCAAAGGCAGCGCTGAGGGAAAAAGGATTTTCAGCCATGCTGACCGATGTGCTGGCAGTAAAACTGGAGGACCAGGTGGGTGAACTGCACAAGATGACCCACATTCTATGCAGCCAGGGGCTGAACATTGAGTACATGTACGCACTGGCTTCCGCCAACCGCAGGGCAATGATTGTGAAGGCATCTGACGGAGAGACAGCTGCCAGGGCAGTGACAGACGGCGGATTGGTGCTGTACAGCAATGAGGAGATGTGCTGGTAGTCTGGTATGACAGGACTGAGAGCCGAAGTGGGGAGTAAGTGTGTGGTAAGTGAAGGGTAGAATGAAGGTGCCGCACAATCATCTGAGATGGTGCGGCACCTTTGCGTTATTGCTGCCACATGTACCAGAAAGAGGACCTGGACGGCTTGGACAGAGGGACCAGGATATGCGGTCTTAATTCCTCGGGGTTATGGGTGGCAGCCAGAAGTTTATCCTGGTGTTTCGCGGCCTTTAAGACAGCAGCGGAAACCTCCACTTTCTCCAGTATTTCCCCCTCCTCCCCCAAAATATCCAGAGAGTAGGAGGTGTTGTAACGGGTATTGATTTCAGTATGCCCGATGCAGGTGACGATTCTGGTATAAAATCTGCCGCTCCACAGTTTTTTTTCATCCTCATAGATAATGGCTCCCCATACGAATGACACCCCCGCCAGAATGATTAAGTACAGCAGGGCCGGTTTCCATATGGATTCTATATGCTTAAGCAAATTTAGAACCATAAGGATATACAGAAGCGTAAATATAAAAATAATCAATAATGCCCCCAAAAGCCGCTGTTTAAGCGCTGTTTCTTCCCATAGCCTGATTAAATGCAGTTCACGGCGGTCAGCCGCCTTCCAACAGCGGGTATAGTCTTTTTTGATCATAAGTCACCTCCCGGTGTCATGACTATCCTTTGGAGAAACCGCTGGCGGTCACATGGGCTACCTCGTTGCCCAGATCATCCTTTACTTCCACCAGGTAGTAGCAGGTGCTCCGTCCTTCCTTTACCTTTCTGGCCTCAGCTATAAGTCGTGCGCCTCTGGCAACACCCAGATAGGTGATTTGGGATGTGGTTGAGACGTGAAGGGGCTTGTTCCAGTTGGAGGCAACCGCAAAGGCAAAGTCAGCCAGGGTAAAGATGGCGCCTCCCATGACCGTACCCGCTGCATTGAGATGGTGTGGTTGTATTTCCAACCAACATTTTGCATATCCCTCATCTACCTGTTCAATGACTGCCCCGTTATCCGTGGCAAATCGGTCATTGGCAAAGACCTTTTGAATCTGTTCCAGCTTCTGTGCATCCATATGCCAAACCTCCTGTGGTTAGATGTGTGAATTGATAATGAATATAAGCCAACTATATACCAGAAAAAGGAAGATTGTCAATGGTTGTCTGTTATGTATGGGGGAGTGCGGGGAGAAAAGAGGGGGATAAAGAACATCACAGATGCAAAAAACAGGGCCTCGTAGGGAGGTCCTGTTCCGCATACCTGTTGTTTATCAATTCATATTAGTTATTACAGCCGCAGCTGCTTTCGGCGATAGCTGGACCAGGTCCTCCGGCTGTGCGGGGGGTAGGGCCGCCGCATCCCGGATTGCCCCAGGTTGCATCGTTAAAGCCCTCCCAATAGCCATTGCGGAAGCCTTCCCTGTATGCCTGACGTCTGGCACCGGCACAGATATCATGGCCGCCGCAGCTGTTGTTACTGCCGCCGCAGGAGCATCCGCATCCGCTGTTGCTGCCGCCGCAGGAGCATCCGCATCCGCTGTTACTGCCGCCGCAGGAGCTTCCGCATCCGCTGTTGCTGCCGCCGCAGGAGCATCCGCATCCGCTGTTACTGCCGCCGCAGGAACATCCGCATCCACTGTTGTTACAGCCACAACCACATCCACAATTACAACGGTTCCATCCACATCTACAAAATCTAAAGCAACACATATATTGCACTCTCCTTTTTTGTTGGTTTGTACTATATCATATGGGACGCCCAGACAAAGTGTGAGTGATTGTCTCTATGTATTTTATTGTCACCCGTTGTTTTTCTTCTCATAAACTATAGTAGAAAAAGATAAATGGAAGGAGTATCCAACCTATGGATTCTTATACAGATGTAAGTACCCAGTGCTGCGGCCGCGGCCGTATGTCTTGCGGTGCATCGTTTGGAAATGGATGCGGTTCTTATACAAATCCGGATTATCCGGACATGAACGCATTTCCATGGGACTCATGGGGAAGCAATCCTGCGCTTTCCTATCCTACCCCCGCAGCCCCGGCCACAAAACCGGCCAATATGTCGTGTCCCTCTACAGAGGGAGGCGTACTGGAACAGCAGTATCCGGTGGCCATGGCTTATGTGCCGTGGCAGCAGTGGCAGACCACCTATGCCCCTGAGAGAGGCCTTGTCCAGGGAACTATTTTCCCTGACCTGGATTTGCAGTTTAATTACGGGAGGTGCGGAAGATGATGAATCAGATGATGAATCCCGACTTTAACGCCTCCCGTGAGGCCATGCTTCGTGAGGTGGACCAGGCCGGCTTTGCAGTGGTTGACGCGAATCTCTACCTTGACACCCATCCGTGTGACGCAGCCGCCATTGATTACTATAATCAGATGGCAAACGCATACAGAAATGCAGCAGCAGCTTTTGAAGCCCAGTTTGGACCTTTGACAGCTTCCGCTAATACAGATGCTGCATATTGGTCCTGGATTAATGATCCGTGGCCATGGGAAGGAGGGTGCTATTAATGTGGATTTATGAGAAGAGATTGGAATTTCCGGTTAATATCAAAGAGCCCAATGCCCAGATGGCTCAGTTTATAATGAGTCAGTATGGTGGGCCGGACTGCAATAACCTATGATATATAAAAATGAATATGTAAATGCCCTTTGCCGCGGTCAAAAACAATCTCTTTGACTATCTTGCGGAGGGCATTTCCTTTTATCTCATAACTGATATTTGGGTCTGCCAGAATCTCATGCACATGTGCAATCTGGCGCATGATATCTTCCTTGCTTGGAACCTTGGCAGGAGACTGTTCAGCCTGCCTGCGGAGTCTTTCGGCATCAGCCATGAGTTCTTCCCTTTCAGCCTTCAGACGGAGCTTATTCTGCTTATATTCCTCCAGGGTGTCAATTTCATTCTCGTAAGCTTCCCTGATACGCCGCTCCTTGACTTCTAAGCGGGCAAGGGCCTCCTGAATGGCGATTTCTTCTGCGTTTACAGCATCATCGGTTTTTTGGATGTATTCATATTCCAGTTCATTTGTTTCAAGGACTTCTTCTAGAGATTCAATCACAGCTTTTTCCGCCAGGTGTACGGCCAGGCAGCAGGAACCCGGATGCATCCCCTTTGCATACTTCCAGCACTGGAAGAAGTCAGGCCGCTTCTTCTGGTCATTGGAACGATTGTAGCCAAGGCTGCCGCCGCATATGCTGCATTTGAGCAGACCGGAAAGCCAGTGGACATTGTTGGAAACCTCCCGGCGTTTCTGGGGCCGGTATTCCTTTTCAATCCGCTTCTGAACATCGTCAAATAGGGAGGTGACGGAGGAACGTACCTCGTGGGTGCCCTGGAAGGAATACCCGTTCCATATGACCTCGCCAATATAAAAGCGGTTGGCGAGAATCCGGTTAATGCCCCGGCGGTCGAATAGGTTGCCGCGGCGGGTCCGGTATCCTCTGGCATTGGCGGCCCTGGCCGTGGCGGTCATATCCTTCCCGTTATGGTAGGTCTGGAAAATATATTCAACGATGGCATATGATTTTTCCTCCACGGCGAAAGGCTTGCCTTCCCCCACAGCCCGGTAGCCGAGGCAGGGGGTGGCCTGGTAGCCTTCGCGGAGGGCCTTTTCCGTCATACCGCGCAACACCTCGCCGGAGAGGTTGATGGAATAATATTCGTCAAACCATTCTATTATGGTTTCGATTAGCCGGCCAAACATGCCTTCCATGATGGGTTCCGATACGCTCTTGATTTCTACATCACATTTTTTTCTCAGGATACCTTTGTAGAAGGTGCTTTCCTCCTGGTTTCTGGCGAACCGGGAGAACTTCCAGAGATAGAGCCGCTTAAATGGGGCCGGCTTCTGTGATTTGGCAATGGCTATCATGCGCTGGAACTCTGGCCGGTTGTCTGCTTTGCGGCCGGAGATTCCTTTCTTCTCAATAAATATGTATTCTTTGGGAATTATAAAACCGTCCGCCTTGGCAGCGTCCATGATGACGCGTATCTGGGCATCCGGAGACAGCTCTGTCTGATCGTCTGTGCTGACACGGACGTAGGCGGCGCCGATTTCTAGTGGTGTTGCTGGCATTATATCATCTCCTGTTCCTATCATGTATATGAGTTTGGGGGATGTTTCAATTCTCATTTCGGCCCGTATTATAACCCATATTACAGCCTGTAAGATTTTGGTGAGCCTTGAAAAAAGGGTATAAAAAATACGCCCCTTGCCAGGACGCTCCAGGAATGATATAATTTACTTGCTTAAGGTAATTAATTATATCTTGCTGGGGCGATCCGGTAAGAGAAAACTATGTGAGGGCGGTTCCTGCTGGTGACAGGGCCGCTTTTCACATTTGACAATTTCCGTATATTTGATATAATATATTTAACAAGACAGCCGGGAGATAGATTAAGCCTATCCGTCCTGGTGAATTATAACAACTTTAGTAAGTCGCCCATCCGGCCAAGGAGCAGGGCGGCTTACTTATTTTTCATGTTCAGGATTGCAACGATTAACAAGGCAACGCCTAATATAATCTGAAATTCCTCATATGTACTCATAAGCAACCATCCTTCCTGTCAAGACTCAGAACGAATGGCACGCACGCCCTCCCGGCTGCCCGGGTAAGGATATTATTGTCAAGGTGGTGGCCCCAGGAGCGTGGGAGTTTGCAGCTCCTGGGGATTTTTTATTTATTTACTATGTATAGAGATTTAGTTATTCTGTCACGGCCTCAGACTCAGGGGCTATAATTTGCATTGCCTCGTCATCACTAAATCCAGACGAAGTTAAAAATTCTAAGCGTGCTCCAACAACTAGTATTGCATAATTAGTTGAGTTTTCTATACCTGCTTTTGCATCAGATAAATCTTGGATTTTTTGTTTATCTACATATTTTTTCGTTGAGGATGCAATGGATTGCATATTGAGAATATAATCTTTAGCCGCCTTTTTATAATCCTTTATACCATCACATTTAACAGAATCAATATTGCCCCAATATATTCTAAAATTATTTTCAGCTGTCTTAGATGCATCATATAAATCCACCATAGACACGCCATCAGTACTTATTATTTTGGTGAGAGTTTGATAATCTGCTTCTGCAGACATTATTATATCGTAAATCTGCTTATCTGCTTCGGTAGCAGCGTCACGATTATCAACAGCTGTACTTTCAGTTTCTTTTTCGGTTTCAGTCGGTTGTGAATCGGTTATATTATTTACTTCAGTTTCTTTGGAAACAGAAGGTGTGCTTTTTTCAGTAGGGGAATTACCACTGTTTGTTATTGCCACTATGATACCAAGTGCGAAAAGCACAGTAAGTATAATTCTCACAGGTTTATTGAACTTTTTAAATTTCCACATAAGAAACAAACCAACAGGAAAACAACAACAAAACATCATTAATACGATAAACCAGGTCTGTGAATAAAACGGTGGTTTAATGGGTGGAGTTTCAGCTCCGTTAACATCTAATCTACCTGCTAAAGGTTTTTGTGCAGATTCTTCTGCAGACGTAGATGTTATCGGTTCTCCACATTTGGGACAGAATTTCCCTTCAAATTGAAATCCGCATTTTCTACAATACATTTTCATACCCCCCTATATATTGAATTTTTTACCGCATTTCAAGCAGGTAACCTGTACTTTCTTTGCTCCAATATTACCAGCAACTAAACCGAGTGGCCCAACTAATGCTGCGCCAACAACAGCTTTTCCAATACCAAAGCCTTTTTTATTTCCTGATAATGATGTAGAGCCGCAACGAGGGCATCTAGCCATTGACGAATATTGTTGTTGCTGAAGCTGGAGTTGTTCTTGCTGTGCTTTTAAAGCCATGGCTTGCATTTTTAATTGTGCTTGCTGTAATTGAAGTTCACTTTGCTCTTTCAGATTTGTTAGTGCTGTTTGAGAAAGTGGAGTGCGGCAATTGGAGCAAAAATTAGAATCCTTTGAATTATAAGCTCCACAATTAGGACATACGATAGTATCTGACGGGATGACTTCGGCGGGAGAAGGTTCTAAACGTTTACCGCACGATGAACAGAAGATGCTATCGTCAGGAATTTCTTCATTGCAGTGTGGACAAATCATACTCATATTCCTCTCTTCATTTGTTTTATATTAAAAGCCATGGGCTATTTAATCACATTGCGCTCTCTATTGTATCTGCACATTCTTTGCTGAAATCAGCTTGTACGATATGCATAAGTGCATGCTGATAAGCAACCATCTGCTGTTTACAGCTAAGCCGGGCGTTGACAAAAATAGAGAAGCTTCCATCCTCGTTATAATTAACCTGTTCTTCCACAGCGGTGTCCATATCTATAAGGTATACGCCGATGGACTCAGTTAATAATGGATTATTCATGTTAGCAACCCTCATCGTTGTGCTTGTTTTCTTGCTCTTTAAGGCTTTTCATAAACTCAATATGAGCCTTAAGACGCTCCGGAGGGATATCACGGGCCACCTTAAACAGGGTGCGCATATCCGGATTCTCAAAAACCTCCTGGGCTATCTCGCGGGTTTCATCATTGAGGTAGTAGTGGTCATTCTCTGACCCGTCCTTCCCTAACAAAAAATTCATATCCACGTTAAAGAAATCTGCTATTGCTTCTAATGTTTCAAAATCTGGCTCACGTTTTCCAACTTCATACATACTTATTGTTGATTTGGCAACACCTAGTTTATCAGCCAATTCAGCTTGCGATAAATTGTCTCTGACTCGTAAGTATTTTAACATCTCCTTAAATGAGGCCATTTGGTCACCCCTTTCTGTAGTTTTAATTATACACAATGCGTGAACAAAAATCAATATAAATATTCACAAAAAGTGATTGACAATCGCTCACGTATCGTGTATAGTGTAATCGTACACAAAACGTGTACGATTGGAGGTGATAACTTGGAATTGGATGTGATGGCAATGGCCGAAAAACTAATTGCGCTTCGAGGAAAAAGAACACAGGAAGAAGTTGCGAATGCATTAGATATAAGTAAATCGGCATTGGCAATGTACGAAGCGGGAAAGAGGGTACCGAGAGACCCTACAAAGGCGCGTATAGCGAGGTATTATAAGAAGAGTGTTCCGTATATTTTTTTTAATGAAAAAGAACACGAAACGTGAGCTGATATAAAAAAGGAGGAGAGAGAGGATGTGGACAATATTGTTCGCCACTACGACAGTTATTTGCGCCATTGGTTGGCTGGCCAGATATGTCAGTACGGCGGCTATCATTTATTTCATTGAAAAGAAAGGGTACACCCAGCCAAGCAGGGCGGAAATAAAGGAGTGTACCCGTTGGGTGGTAAAGCAGCTTTTCAAGGCATGATTCCGAAGTGGCTCTTGATTAAATCTGTAATCACATTTGACGCTATTTGCGACAATGCATCCAAAGAGCAAGAACCTATCTTTTCAGACACAGCTTTTACCTTGCTCCAGGTAGTATCCTCTCGGATGTTAGCTAGGAACTCATGTCCATCGGGAGTGAGGTCACTGATGGAAATAGTATCACAAGCTCCATAGAGATGAAATCCATCAATAAGATTTGATTTCGAGCACTGACGGGCATGGTAGCCTATTTCATCCTTTGAATAATTGGACAATCCATTAGGAGGAGAAGCAGAATCATATACCCAAGCTTTACTGGCTGTTGAGGTGGCTTCAACCGCTAATAAAATATCCCTGATACAGTCAGGATTTAAGTTCAAAACTATAATTCTCCTTTCTTCAGTACTTGGCGTTGCAACGCCTATAAGTACAGTATACCAAGGAGGGGGACAAAACGCAACGAGGGAGGCGGTACATATTAACACGACATGCAAGACCTGCCGGCATAGCAAGTGCCCAGAACGGACACGGTGGTATCCGTGCAAGGACTATGAGAGGAAGGAAACAAGTACAACCGGTACCGCATACAATCTACCAGGGAGGGGTGGTGATAGTGCAGAAATTAAAAGTATTCAAATACATAGAAATTGATGGCCAGGATGTTCCAATGGAATCACTGACTGATGAAGAAAAACGGCGCATTGCCTATGCGCTGCAGGACAATCTGATGCTTCCACTGGGATTTCGAAGGAAGAGAAAGACCGCCTAAGGGCGGCCATGGAGGACAAGCGTAGAAAGGAGAGACAAGCCAATGAGAGCTAAAACGTTTGCGGAGCATCGCATCCGTGCCAGAGCAGCGGTCCAGTATCCTGGCTGGCGTGTGGATTTTGTGGGACCGGCCACCGCGGTGATGACCAATATCATGGGTCACAGGCGTATGGTGACCTTCCGACGGTGCAGGAGGCGCCGGGACAGCCCAATCATGATGGCAGCTAAATGGATTGTACCGGCGGTTATCTGGCTGCTGGGGATGTGGATGGTATCTATTGTAATAATGGCGGTTGCCATGGGTGTGAGGCTGTGAGAGGAGATGAGGATAATACAGAGACAAGTTATTAAAGGTATCATCATACAGGCCATGGTCCAATCTGGTGTTGTTATGACCGGTAACGCAGATAGGATTGAGGCGGGGGCCGAGGCAGCAAGTAATGAGATATTGGAAGAAATGAAGATGGACCCCAGCGGCGGCAACCGCGAGAGGCCCATAGACAAATAGTTTAGCACATTCTTATTGTAAGGGATTATGGCGGAAAAATCAACCATAAAAGGAGGCACGCCGCATGAGCTATTATATCCGATGCCCTCATTGTGGGGCCTATCTTGACCCGGGGGAGAAATGCTCCTGCAGGGAAGAGAATACAACGGAAACCATGAATATGAAAACGGAGGAAAACGAAGATGGCAAACATGAACATTAATATTACAGGACTTGATACAATCGCACAGGCAATCAATAACCTGGCGCAGGCGTTAGGAAAGGGAGGCGTGACTGCTTCCTTTAGTGAATCTACTCCTGCCGGCCCGCAGTCAACGCAGATGGCTGGGAACTATCAGAACCCAGGACCGGCAGCTTCGGGGCCACAGCAGTCAGGTCTTCCTGGAGCTACTACAGGACAGCCAGGCATGATGCAATACCAACAGCCCTTCACGGGACCGGCCGGACAGGGAGCACTGCCAACGACAGCCACCACACAATCCTATACCCAGGACCAGATAGCCATTGCACTGACTGGACTCATCGACCAGGGCAAGCGGGACTATGTGATGCAGATACTGGGACAGTTTGGCGCAATGTCCCTCATGCAAGTGCCTGTTGAACGGTATCCGGAACTTGTGACGCAGTTGAGAGGGGCAGGTGCAAACATCTAATGGCAGAAGAGAGGAAACACGCGTTGTTGTCGGCATCCAGTGCCAAACGGTGGATAAACTGCCCGCCATCTGCGAGACTGTCCGAAGCATTTCCAGAATCAACATCTGACTACGCGGAAGAAGGTACGCTGGCTCACGATATCTGTGAGTTGAAGCTGCGGAAATTGTTCATTGAGCCGGGGATGCCAGAAAAGACATTTAAAACTGCACACAATCAATTAAAGAAGCACGGGCAGTATGACCCTGAGATGGAGCGCTATACAGACGAATATGTGGACTACATACAGAAGATAGCCTACAGCTATCCGGTGCCGCCTAAGATTGTGATTGAAAAGGAAGTCCATTATGGGCATGTCGCCCGGGATGGCTACGGCTTCTCTGACTGTATCATTCTGAGCGGTACAGACTGCCATGTGGTGGATTTCAAGTATGGTAAGGGCATTACAGTCAGTGCGGAGGAAAATCCGCAGATGATGCTGTATGCGGTCGGGGCTATTGCTGAGTACGGAATCGTATTTCCTGTAGAACGGGTCATCCTGCATATTGTGCAGCCGCGGACAAAGAACTTCTCCCGCTGGGAGATTTCCGCCGGTCAGCTCCAAACCTGGTCAGAGCAGACCGTAAAGCCTGCAGCGGAACTGGCCTGGGAAGGCAAGGGGGATTTTAGGCAGGGCTCCTGGTGTGATGACTGCTTCTGTCCTGCCGCGGGAACCTGCCGGTTCCGGATGGAGGAAAACATGGCGGCCCTGCAGAAACATACGGACCCAATTACAGGGAAGATGATACCCGCAGAGCTCCTGACCAATGGTGAAATTGGCTCTATCCTTCCCTTTCTCGAATTCGCAGCACCCTGGATCAAGAAGGTCCGCGCGGCCGCCCTCGACAAACTGCTGGCGGATGAGGATGTTCCAGGGTGGAAACTGGTGGAGGGCAGGAGCAACCGGGAACTCCCTGACCCAGATAAGGCATATGCCGCACTGGTGGAGGCCGGATATAAGAAGGCCCTGTTTTACGAGCGGATTCCGGTAACTCTGACTGAGGCGGAGAAACTGATCAATAAGGATGACTTCAACACAATCCTTATGCCATTTATTGTGAAACCAAAAGGAAAACCCACGCTTGCACCTAAGGGGGACAAACGTCCGCCATACCAAAAAGACACTACCCCGCAGGAGGATTTCGGTGGGGAGAATCAATATAAGGAGGAAGAAAAAACATGTTAGTTGGAAGATTCAGGGCGAGTTACGCCCATGTGTTTGAGCCATCTACACCGCCAGGTGGTGGGGAGGCCAAGTATCAGATAACCATGCTCATCCCAAAATCCGATGTAAATACATACAATGCCGTTGTGGCGGAAATGAACCGGGCCCTGCAGGAAGGACTACAGAAAACGTTTGGCGGACAGATGCCGGCAAGACCCTCCATGCCCCTGTATGACGGTGACGGGACCAAACAGAACGGAGAGCCATGGGGAGAGGAGTGCCGGGGCCACTGGGTACTGCGTGCATCAAGCAGGACCAGGCCTTCCGTGGTGGATATCAACATCCAGCCAATTCTTGACCCAAATGCATTTTATTCCGGCTGCTATGCCCGGGCGACGGTCAATTTTTATCCTTACAATACAAATGGTAACCGTGGAGTGGGATGCGGACTTAACAACATACAGAAGATTGCCGACGGGGAACCCCTGTCCGGCAGGACGACAGTAGAAGAAGACTTCGGCGGGTCCAATGCGTATGCAGGTTCCGCGGCAGCCCCGAACGGGTATGGGCAGCCTGCGTATCAGCCACCGGCCTACCAGGCGCAGGCTTATCAGCAGCCAGCCGGCGGTTTTGGGGGCGCGCCGGCCAGCCCTCCCGGGATGATGCCGGGATATACGGCGGCACCCATAGGGTACGCCCCTCCTGCAGGCGGGGCGCCACAGCAACAGGCGATTGACCCGGTGACGGGAAGGCCGCTGCCAGCCGGGGGAGTGATGGGGATTTGAGGACCCTGAGTATTGACATAGAAACATATAGCAGTGTAGATATCCGAAAATCAGGGCTGTACAAATATGTACAGTCCCCTGATTTTGAAATCCTTCTGTTTGCCTATGCTTATGACGATAATCCGGTACAGGTTGTAGACCTGGCACAGGGGGAGAAAATCCCGTATTTCACGGTCATGGATCTGCACAGGCCCGAAGTCATGAAGACGGCATTCAATGCGGCATTTGAATATTACTGCCTCAGCAAGTTCTTTGAGACACACCTGGAGCAATGGCAATGCACCATGGTCCATGCATGGTACTGCGGATATGCAGGAGGGCTGGATGCCATCGGCAGGGCCATGGAATTTCCCGAAGACAAGCGTAAACTGTCCACAGGCAAGTCACTGATTAAATATTTCTGTACCCCATGCGCCCGTACGAAACGGAACGGTGGGCGTACCAGGAATCTTCCGGGACATGCTCCGGATAAGTGGAAGCTGTTTAAGGAATACTGCGGACAGGATGTGGCGACCGAACGGGAAATTAAGAACCGGCTGGCGGAGTATCCAGTGCCTGCATTCGAGCATCAATTATGGGTGATTGACCAGGCGATTAATATCGGCGGAGTGGCTCTTGATACGGCCCTGATAAATGGAGCGCTGGCAATCAGTGCCCAAATGACAGAAGAACTGACTGAGAAAGCCCGGAATATCACGGGGCTGGATAACCCAAACAGTGTAGCACAGCTTAAACAATGGGTCATAAACAATGCAGACGTGGAGATTGAGAGCCTGAACAAGCAGACGGTTGCTGACCTCCTGTCCCAGGAATCCGGAACCGATGACGTACAGGCTATGCTTCGGATACGTCAGGAGATGGCAAAGACCTCGGTGAAGAAGTACCAGGCCATGCAGGATGCGTTGTGTGATGATGGCCGGGTACGCGGGCTCCTGCAGTTCTATGGGGCCTGTCGTACAGGGAGATGGGCCGGAAGGCTTGTGCAGGTGCAGAACCTGCCGCGAAACTATATTGACAGCCTGGATACGGCCAGAGCGCTTGTGCAGAAACAAAAAATAGATGCCCTCCGGGTTATATACGGGAATGTGCCTGACACGCTCTCACAGCTCATCCGGACGGCATTTATACCTGGAGACGGATACACCTTCGCCGTGGCTGATTTCTCGGCCATAGAGGCGCGTGTGATTGCTTGGCTGGCGGGAGAGGAATGGCGATTGGATGTGTTCCGGACACACGGGAAGATTTATGAAGCCTCGGCCAGTACCATGTTCGGGGTGCCGATAGAGAAAATAAAGAAAGGGAACCCGGAATACGCCCTGCGTAGTAAGGGAAAGGTTGCTGAGCTGGCCTTGGGATACCAAGGTGCGGCTGGGGCCCTTATCCAAATGGGCGCCCTGCGGATGGGCCTTCATGAAGAAGAACTGCCAGACATCGTGCAGAGGTGGCGGGCATCAAACAAACGGATTGTAGACCTGTGGTACAGCATAGAACGACACGCGGCGGAATGCGTGGAATATGGTGTGATATCATCCCTGCCGAACGGTATTTCGTTTTCAAGGGACACGGACCGGATGATGGTTACCCTGCCAAGCGGCCGTAAGCTGTTCTACCTTAAACCGCAGATGATTCCAGACGAGAGGAATTACAAGCGGATCTATTTTATGGGGCAGAACCAAAAGAGCCATAAATGGGATTTGCTCCCGACCTACGGCGGCAAACTCACGGAGAATATCGTACAGGCGGTAGCCAGGGACTGTCTGGCCAATGCCATGGTGAACCTGCATACGGCAGGGTACCGGATTAACTTCCATATCCATGACGAGGTGATACTGGAAATTCCCAAGGGCGGCAGGCAGAGTCTGGAGGAGGCAATAAGCCTCATGTGCAGGCCTCCGGCATGGGCTGAGGGGCTTCCTCTGAATGCGGATGGATTCACAGGAGATTATTACAAAAAGGAGTAGGCTTATGTTCGTGAATGACAGGAAAATCAGAATATCAGTAGGTACGAGCAGGAAAGCTACGTCCTGGCACCGGCAGGAGCTCCTGTGGTCGGATTTCGTCCAACGGATATCCCGGCCGGAACGCACGGGTGAAACCTTTGCGGAGTATAAAGGGCTTACAAAGGCGCGTCAGGATGAATTAAAGGATGTCGGAGGCTTTGTCGGCGGGGAACTGAACGGGGAGGCCCGCAGGAATGAGAACGCCGGTGACAGGCACCTGGTTACACTGGATGCGGACAACATCATCCCAGGAGGGACACAGGCAGTTCTGAATGCCGTGGAGGCACTGGGGTGTTCCTATGCTGTATATTCCACAAGGAAACATGAGGGCGCGGCCCCCAGGCTGCGTATCATCCTTCCGTTGGACGCGGCATGCACGGCGGATGAATATGAGCCTATAGCCCGGAAAGTGGCGGCTTTCCTGGGGATACAGATATTTGACCCTACCACGTTTGAGCCGGTCCGGCTCATGTACTGGCCAAGCTGCAGCGTGGACAGCGAGTATGTTTTTCTTTATGGGGATAAGCCATTCCTGTCAAAGGACGGGGTTCTGAGGCTCTACCAAAACTGGCGCAACGTGGCGGAATGGCCTGAGGTACCGGGGGCCGCAAAGCTCAGGGACCGGTCGGCAAAGAAACAGGGTGACCCGCTGGAAAAGCAAGGGGTGGTAGGTGCGTTCTGCCGGGCATACGATGTGACGAAAGCCATCGCACAGTTTATACCGGATGCGTACATCCCCTGCGGGGAGGGCCGGTATACATACAGCGAGGGCTCAACCATGGGTGGTGCCGTATTATATGACGGCGGCAACTTCCTATACAGCCACCACGCCACGGATCCGGCCAGCGGAAAACTCTGCAACGCGTTCGACCTGGTCCGCCTCCATAAATTCAACGAGGAGGATTATGACGCGAAACCGGAAACCCCAGTGACACAGCTGCCATCATTTAAGGCCATGTGTGAATTTGCCCTGCAGCAGGAGCCTGTATCCAAGGCAATGGCCCTGGAGCGGTACAGGAAGGCTCATGAGGACTTTTCACAGCCGGTCCAGGGGGAGACAGAGGGAGTCCCGGATTTTGAATGGATGGGAGAGCTTAAGTGCAGCTCACGGACAGGGCAGCCCCTCAATACCATCGACAATGTCCTCATTATACTGAACCATGACCCAAAACTGAACGGGCGGTTCTGGCATGATGAGTTCGCGAACAGGGCGGTTGTTGGACAGGCCATGCCCTGGGAGGCGCCAAAGGACAATTACAAGCTGAGAGCCTGGGCGGACGAGGATGACTCAGGGCTCAGGCATTATATAGAGAAAGTATACGGGATAACCGGGAAAGAGAGGATATATGATGCAATGGCTGTATATGCGACAAACCATAAGCAGCATAAGATAAGGGAATATCTGACCGGGCTGGTCTGGGATGGTATTCCGCGTATTGATACTCTGCTGACTGATTATTTTGGGGCGGAGGACAGTACCTATACAAGGGATGCCACGCGCAAGACGCTGGCTGCCGCCGTTGCCAGGGCCATGGTGCCCGGGATTAAATTTGATTGTATGCTGATACTGTCCGGCGCCCAAGGCGTAGGGAAAAGCACGTTCTTCCGATTCCTGGGCAAGGACTGGTACTCAGACAGCCTGGCAACCTTTGAAGGGAAGGACGCGGCGGAGCTGATCCAGGGATACTGGATTATAGAAGCCGGGGAACTGGCCGGTATGAATAAGTCAGAGATGAACACCGTCAAACAGTTCATGAGTAAAACAGAAGATGTCTACAGGGAGCCGTACGGAAGGCGGACGAAGCCATTTCCGCGTTCCTGCATCATCGTAGGAACAACCAATGACAAAGAGTTTTTGAAAGACCAGACAGGCAACAGGCGGTTCTGGCCGATTGACCTTGGAAAAATCCCCAGCAGAAAAAATGTGTTTGAGCAGCTGCCAGGTGAAGTGGACCAGATTTGGGCGGAGGCCTTTATGAGATGGCAGTGCGGCGAGAAGCTGTTTCTGGAGGGAGCCGTGGCGGAGGAAGCGGTACGCCAGCAGGAGGAGCATAAGGAAAGCAATCCTAAGGAAGGGATCATCCGGGAGTTCCTGGGCAGGAAGATACCGGTAGACTGGAGCCGGAAGGACCTGGCAGCCAGGAGAGAGTTCTGGAACTTTGCGGGGCGGGATTATGATGAGAACCTGCTTTTGCCGCGTGACAGGGTGTGTGCAGCAGAGATATGGTGTGAATGCTTTTATGGGGATTTGAAGATGATGAAGAAGTCGGATGCCCATGAAATCAATAGCATACTATCCGGTCTGTCTGGATGGGAACGGAGCTCCGGAGCCATTCCATTTGGTCCATACTATGGAAAACAGAGGGGATATGTTCTAAGCCAGGAGACAAGATTAGATTGTTGCCCGGCAACATTCCAAAAATTGTAAAAGGCAACAATGGGAACAGGAGGCAACAATCCAATGTTGCTGTAAAAACCCTTGAAAATCAAGGGTTAAACCCTTAAGCAACAGTGGCAACATTCTTATATATAAAAATATAAAATAAAGGGTAATGTATATATAATACCCCTGCGCCCGCATACGCGTATATATATATATAGAATGCTGTAGCCCGTTGTTGCCAAGGGGTAAAAAGGAGGCGTCAAAATGCTTGAAAAAGAACTTGAAAAGAAATTCACGGAAGCGGTGAAGAAATGTGGCGGTATCGCATTCAAGTTTGTCTCCCCCGGTAATGCCGGCGTGCCGGACAGGCTGGTGATACTCCCCGGAGGCCGGATCGGGTTCGTGGAGCTTAAACAGGAGGGGAAGAAGGCAACAGTACTGCAGAGTAAAAGGATACATGCCCTAAGGGAACTGGGGTGCGCAGCTTGTGTGCTTGACCGGGAGCCGGATATAGGCAGGGCAATCATGTACATAGCGTCAGATTCGGGAAAGGATCCGGCCTGGCAGGACTGGAAACTGAAAGAATTCCTTGAGGAATCGAGAAAGCGGGAGCAGCCATGAAGTTTATACCGCATGACTACCAGAGATACTGCATCAACCGTATGATAACGGACCCTGCTTTGGGGCTGTTTCTGGATATGGGACTTGGGAAGACCGTGATTACCCTGACCGCGGTCAATGACCTTCGGTATAACCGTTTTGAGGTCGGGAAAACCCTGGTGATAGCGCCCAAGAAAGTGGCGGAGGATACCTGGACCCGAGAGGCCGGGAAGTGGGACCATCTGAAACTGCTTCGGATTATCTCCGTGCTGGGCAGCAGGGAAAAGCGGATAAAGGCCCTTAATACCCCGGGAGATGTGTATGTG